>Ga0123519_10001168_pt1 | contig 45302 bp, 52 predicted proteins | sample YelNatPaOPRAMG02_FD_87396 | JGI IMG/M metagenome (GOLD analysis project Ga0123519, IMG submission 87396) | Hot spring microbial communities from Yellowstone National Park - Yellowstone National Park OP-RAMG-02 (version 2) | ecosystem: Environmental > Aquatic > Thermal springs > Hot (42-90C) ...
AAAGAAGCTGCTTTCAAAATACTCACCTATGCTGTGTTAAAACACATGGCTTCAATTAAAAAAGGGTATAAAAAATAAATTTATTTAGAGATTAAAAGACTTTTGCAAGAAGCATAAAAAATTTTTTAAGGATTAATAGGTCATTAATCTGTAATCAGCTATTAAGCTCTATTTCTTGCCAATATTCCTAAAAGCATTACCAAAAGTATAAATAAGGTGACAGGCCAGATGGGATGAACAACCTTATAATACCCTGAAATAAAAACAATAATCAAAATTAACGCAGTACCTGTAAGGGAAATAAAGGCATAGATGCTTTTTATCCCTTTAAATAACCAGCCTGCAAAAACTATATAAACAATAGCGCTCAAAAGCACTGCTATCCATGTAACTTCCCTTAAAATCTCCTTTACAAAAAAGCCAAGACCAAAAGATATGGCACCAATCATGAGGGTTGTTATTCTCGATATTATTAAAAGTCTTCTGTCATTTTTAATATTAAAAATAGGTACAATATAGCCTTTTATTGCTAAGGTCGTGGCACCCATCAAAAAAGGTGAACCTGAACTCATAAGGGGTGCCCACATGCTTATTAAAAAAAATACGGCAATATAAGGCGGAACAACATTCAATAAAACAGGAAGGGCAGAGATTGAGGGTATATCTGAAAACAATCTTTTTGCCACAATACCACACAGGGCAGCCATAACAACAACGGGAATGGCTATTAAATTCCCAATGATGATACCTTTTTTACCATCCTTGAGTATTTTTGCAGAAGAGGCTGTATTTATAACTGGCTGGGCAAGTACCCCGAGAGTAAAATTAATATATGCCCAGCTTAATGCCTGTGTTGCACCCAGATCACCAAAAGGCTTAAAGTAAAAGGAATGGTCAATCATATAAGAGAGGACATGGGAATGAAATATTACATAAAGCCCGCCTAAAAATATACCAAACACTATTGCACAGATATGGATGAGATTTGTATATGCCGTTGCCACGAAACCACCAAGGACATTGTATAGTGTAAAAACCCCTGCTGTTATGAGCATACCCATCGTAAAGGTTATCTTCCCCTTTAAAATTACTGATAATATGGCACCGCCCCCTACAATCTGCATGGTTACAACCCATATAGAAAATATTAACTGAAAAACGCCTGCAAGCCTCGCTGTCTTTTTATCGTAAAGGCTGCCCACAACATCGAGGATAGAATAAGTTTTTCTATCTTTTATGATTTTATCCAGTAAAAGGGCAGTGCCTATCATAGCAATCCAGATGCCGACCTGAAACCATAATGCACTTATACCGTGTATGTATGCACCTTGAGCCATTCCCACAATTGATACACCGCCTATCCATGTCCCTGCAATAAGCACTGAGATAAAAGACACAGAGAGTTCCCTCGATGCAACAAGATATGCCTCTGATGAAGCAGACCTTCTGGTAACATAAAGGCCTGTTAACCATAAAAGACCTATGTATCCAAATATAAAAATTAGGTATATACCCTGCATCTATTTTTTCCTGAAAAAGCTATCAAGTCTTTCTTTGAATAAAGGTTTTTCGGCAAGTTCTGAAATATGAGACTTTTCTAAATCAAGATGTGCTTCAAGGTCAAAATAATAAGAGTGATTAACAAGGTCTTTAAACTTCTTTATGGTCTCCATGGGTAGGGACCTTAACTCTTTAATTAGGTTTCCAATAGTATTTTCAAGGTCTTTTTCCTCGCATACGATATTTACAAGACCTAAACTTTTTGCCTCAGTCATATCGATATTTTTAGATAATAGATAAAGCTCATTAAATCTCTTTGCACCTATCAATCTTGGAATGGTCAAGCTACCCCCACCATCAGGTGTGAGCCCAATCCTTCTGTATCCCATATTCATTATAGAATTCTTTGTTGCCACTGTTAAATCACAGGCCACAGCAAGTCCAAAACCTGCACCCACTGCTACACCTTCAACAACAGATATTACAATGGAATCCATTTTCCTTATCTTTTTTATACATCTATGTAGCACATCCGCCATAGCATCAATTCTTGTGCCCGCATCCTCAGCCTCTCTGAATTCTACAATGTCTCCACCTGCACAGAATGCACCACCTGCGCCCCTTATCAAAACAATTTCTGCATCCATCTTCTCTGCCTTTTCAAGGGTTTTATATAATGCCTCAAGCAATTCAGAATTCATGGCATTTTTTCTGTCGGGCCTGTTAAGTATAATGTTAAATACCCCGTCTTTCACAGTCTCAAGTACTTCTTGCATAAAGCCTCCTCTTTATTCAAAATTTTTATTATTCGATTTCAAAAACAGTTCCCACAGAGGCATAGAAAGAGTTTCCACCGAATTCTTTTTTAAGGATAAAACTCGCTTCAATACCTGTGCAGTGAGAAAAACCTATTTTTTCGATCTTAAAATCCTTAATTGCCTCTATTGACTTTATAAATTGGTTTTCCCCTACAAGCCCTAAATGCGTTCCACCTATTACCGCATAAAATCTGTCCACATCCAATTTCTTAGAAACAAAATGTAATGTATTTATAATGCCTGCATGGGCACATCCCAAAAGCACTACAACGCCTTTTTTTGTTGAAAATACAAGTGCCTGGTCATCCCATAAAGGATCTTTAATAAAATCATTGCCCACTTTTAAAGATAGCCTCGCATCGCCTGTCTCAAAATCGTTTATCCTTTCTATCTCACCTGTTAAAAACATTCCTTTATCTATCTCCTGAAACACCTTTGAAAATTTAAATAAGGCCCCTTTTGATTCAAGAAAGATCTGTCTCTGTGGTATGCCTATAAATCTCACATCCTGTTTAAATCTCTCTTTTGATACAGCATATTTCTCATCAAATACATCAGGATGACAGTAAATTTCTTTTTCACCTGTTCTTGAAAGGACCTGGACAAGACCTCCTGTATGGTCATAATGACCGTGACTTAACATGATCTTTTTCACTTTTTTAAGGTCTTTTTTAAAAATATCTGCATTATATAAGATGCCTATCCCGGAACCTGTGTCAAACAGGTATTCGCCTGACTCAGTTTCTATATATACTGCAAAGCCATGCTCACCTATACCTGATAGATTTGCAATGACATTTTCACATAAAACTGTAAACCTTAAATATTTAATTGTATACACGTGACCCCTCCTCTTTGTATTTTAAATGTTTAAATATTTTAAGGGAATTTTCAATTAAAAAATGATAAAATTCTTAAAAAAACATAGCAGGAGGGGTATATGGATATTGAATTAAAAGAAAGGTTTATATCTCTTTGGGCAAAATATTTTAATGAAGTGCCACTTCCCATTGTTTTTTTCTATACCGACAAAGAGCGCATAGGACAAAAGGTAAAACCTCCAAAGTCAGGACATAGATGCGTACTTGCAGATATCTTCAAAGTAATTAAAGGTAAATCTTTATGTTTTGATGAACACTCATTCGGATGTTTTGGTGGGAAAAAATATCTTGGTTATGAAACTCGCTTTATGCCTGATTTCGAATATTTTCTCTCCTGTGGTATACCCGGCAGGCTTGAGGGTGAACGCTATAAAAAAACACCTCAACTTGTAGAAGAATATATGAAAACTGTCCCTATTTTAAAGGCACCATCAAAAAATATTGTATTTAAAAGATGGGATAAGCTTGAAGCTGACGATGAGCCTGATGTGGCAATATTTTTTGGTCAGCCAGACACTATTTCTGGGCTTTTTACCCTTGCAAATTTTGATAAAAAGGATTTAAACAGCGTTATAGCACCTTTTGGTGCAGGCTGTGCTACAATTGTGCTCTATCCATATCTGGAAAAGTCTTCAGAAAATCCAAGGGCAGTATTGGGTATGTTTGATGTTTCTGCAAGACCCTGTATACCCTCGCAGATGTTCAGTTTTGCAATGCCTGCAAACAGACTTTTTGAAATGATAGTAAATATGGAGGAAAGTTTTCTTACAACACCAAGCTGGGAAAAGCTCAGAAAGAGAATAAGGAATGACCAGAAAACCTTTAAAAAATGAAGGTAGCAATTGATGTCCATTATGATGGGGATAAAGCCCATACTGGATGTGTTGTTTTTGAAAACTGGCATGATAATAAGCCTTTAGAATTTAAAAGGATTACCGTTGCTGTTACTTCAGCTTATAGACCTGGCAGATTTTTTGAAAGGGAGTTGCCCTGTCTTCTTGCAGCTATAAAAGATTTTAGATGCAGATTTGACGCAATAATCATAGACGGTTATGTGCATCTAAAAAAGGAAGCGGGTAAAGGTCTTGGAACCTATCTATACGAATCCCTTCCATTTCAATGCGCCGTAATTGGTGTGGCGAAAAATCCCCTTAAAATTGCCGATAATTTTGTGGCTGTAACCAGGGGAATAAGCAAAAGACCTCTTTTTATATCATCTATTGGCTTGCCCATTGATATTGCAGTGCGTGCCATCATGGCAATGCACGGCCATTATAGACTACCTACACTTTTAAAAATTACAGATAACATAGCAAGGGGTATATTTTTCAAAAAAAATCGGTTACCTCAAGAGTTTAAACTTTAATGTTTTATAATAAATTTAAAAATATGGGATAAAGGTCTTGACTACTTTTGTAGTGGAGAATTATATTTTTTATGAAAAAATTTTCTGGAGGTTCAGCTATGCCTATATATGAATATCAATGCGAATCCTGTGGTAAATACTTTGAAATCTTTCAAAAGATCACCGATCCTCCATTAACAGAATGTAAATTCTGTAACGGCAAACTCAATAAACTCATTTCCAACTGTGCATTCCAGTTAAAAGGAACAGGCTGGTATGTAACAGATTATAAAAGACCGATTGACAATGTAACTAAGACCGTTAAACCTTCCAATGGAAATGGCAAACAGGAAACATCAACTTCAGAAAATTTTTCATCCACGGACACTAAATCAAATTCAGAAGCAAAAACAAAAGATGCATAATTAAAAAGAGAGTAAAAATGAATGCAGGTGACAGAGTAAAATTTCCTTTTGCAAAAAAAGAGATGGAAGGTATTGTGGAAAAGGTGTTTGAAAAGACAGTTTACATAAGGGCTGATTTTCCAAAACACAAAGGAAAAATTATAAAGAGAAAGATAAAGGATATAAAATCATAATAAGATAAAATAATCACATGCATTTTTGAGTCGCAGGTTTTCCTGCGGCTTTGTTTTTTTCCTATCCCTTTAATTCTATAATTTTTTAGAACTTTATGCGACCAGTTTCTAAAGAAATTTTTTTTCTTTATTGTTAGCACTTTTTTAAAAAATTAACGTTTTGGGGTTGATCTTGCTAAATGGAGCGGAAGTTAAATCATTGTCAATATATTTCTATTATGGAAAATCAAAGGCCAAGAAACGCCTTCCTTATCTCCTCAGTTTCAAGCAGTTCCTTTGCCTTTCCCTCCTTGACAATTCTACCTGTCTGGAGCACATAACCTCTATCAGCAATCTGCAGGGATTCAAAAACATTTTGCTCAACAAGAAGTATAGTCTTCCCCATATCCCTCAATCTTGACACTGCCTCAAGCATCTCGTCTACGAGCTTTGGCATGAGACCCAATGATGGCTCATCGAGCATGAGCATCTTTGGACTGGACATAAGACCTCTTCCTATGGCAAGCATCTGCTGTTCTCCACCGCTTAGTGTGCCACTTATCTGAAGACGTCTCTCTTTAAGACGAGGAAACAAGGTATATACAAATTCTAAATTTTTTTTCTTCTCCTCTTTATCATTTAGAATAAAACCGCCGAGTTCGAGATTATCTTCCACTGTTAAGGGACCGAATATAAGCCTTGCTTCCGGTATGTACGTTATTCCAAGCCTTACAATATCAGGTGTTGAAAGCCTGTGGATCTGTCTTCCTTCAAAATGTATTGTCCCTTTTGAGGGATGAAGTGCACCTATTATTGTCTTAAGTAGTGTTGACTTCCCTGCACCATTTGAACCAACAACAGTTACAAGTTCACCTTTATTTACCTCAAGGGAGGCATTATGGATTATGGGTATACCGCTGTAACGGACCTCTATTTCAGTGACCTTTAGCATATTTTTCACCTAAATAGGCCTTTATTACCTCTGGCTTTTTAACAATTTCCTCAGGCGGTCCCTCAGCTATCTTTATGCCACTATCAAGGACAAGCACTTTTTTTGAAACAGACATGACCATCTCCATAATGTGCTCTATAAGAAATATTGTCATACCCTTTTCTGCATTGAGTATCTTTAATAACCCCACCATCTCTTCTGTCTCTGTAGGATTTAGGCCTGATGCTACCTCATCTAACATGAGTAGCTTTGGCTTTGTAGCCAGCGTCCTTGCAAGGCCAACCTTTCTCTGCCTTGCTATGGGTAGCTCATTTATATGATACTGTTTAATATCTGAAAGTCCTAAAAATTCAAGTATATCTAATGCATAAGACCTTGCCTCATCCCTTTTATCTGTCCAGCTGAATGCACCTACCATAACATTTTCAAGAACTGTAAGGCCTGTTGTTACCTTCATAATCTGGAATGTCCTGCCTATCCCCTCCCTTGAGGTTTGATAGGCCTTAAACCCTGTTATATCTTTTCCGTTGAAAATAATTTTACCTGAATTGGGTCTGTAATATCCTACTATGCAATTAAACAGGGTGGTCTTGCCAGCACCGTTTGGCCCTATTAAACCAACAATCTCACCCTTTTCTATCTCAAAGGAGACATTGTTATTTGCCACAAGCCCGCTAAAATTTTTGGTTAAATTCTTTACCTCAAGGAATGCCAAGTTATTTTCCCTTTTTTCTAAACTGTTCAATAATACCCCATATACCCCTTGGTTGATAGGCAGAGACAACCATTATTAACATGGCATATATCATAAAGTCTATTCCGCTTAATCCTTTATGACCTCCCAACCAGCTTCCTAAGAATCTATCAAGGGGGACAAGGAATGCTGCACCTATTATTGGGCCCCACATTGATGCAGCACCTCCCAGCATTGCCATAAGCGCAATCTTTATGGATAGAGATAGTTCCATAACAGAGGCAGGGTCTATATAGAGATTATACACAGTCATAAACCCTCCACCCACTGCAACAAAGGCAGATGCAATAGAATATGCCTTAATCTTACACCACCTTATATCTATACCCAGGCTCTCTGCTGCATCTTCATCGTCTTTTATCATTCTTAATTGAAAACCTAACTTTGATTTGCGAAACCAGTTCATGTAAAAGATGGCAATATAGAAAAGAGCCATTATAAAATAATAATAGTATGTGTCTGATTTAAACTGCATATATAAAAAATCAGGATGTTCATGTATTGGGAGTTCTATACCCTTTGCTGCACCCACAAGATTCCAGTTATCAAATATGTCTTTAAGGACTAAAGAGGTGCAGATAGTGGCTATGGCAAAATAATGGCCTTTTAACCTGAAAAGGGGATAACCAATGATAAAAGAATAACCAAGGGCAATCAGGACACCTACAGGCATTGATATCCAGAAAGGAACTTTCCACCAAACCATCATCAATGCCACTGTATACGCCCCTATACCTACATACTGGGCCTTGCCTAATTCTACCTGGCCACCGTATCCACCTATTGTATTCCATCCCATTCCAAAAAGGGAAAAAAGCATGAATTGAATCATTACAGTTTTTACAAATGAACCCACACCTAACCATGGGAAAACAAAAAGAAAAACTGTAAAAATATAAAAACAGATCCTCTCTGCTTTTGAAAAGTCACTAAAATCAAATGCATCTTTTAGTTTTTCCATCCAAACAACCCCTGAGGTCTTACTACAACAATAATAAAATAGGCAAGATAGACAATTGTAAACTTAAAATGGGGTCCTATAAAGTCTGACCCTATAAGCTGGCCAAAAACAGGGAATATCATGACAAGGATCCCTATAAGCAAACCGGCAAAAAAAACACCTTTTATACTCCCGAACCCTCCAAGGGCAACACAGGCAAAGGCTATCATTACAAACAGTATCCCCACCATGGGATAGGTATAATAGAAATTTACAAGAAGTCCTCCAGCAATACCTACAGTACCACCACCTAATGCCCATGCTAAGGCATTCATCCTGTCTGTTTTTATGCCCATGTATGTGGCTGCCTCTTTATTTATGGCAGTAGCCTGAAGTGCCTTTCCTGTCTTTGTTTTGTAAAGGAAATAATACACTAAAGCAAAGGATAAAAGGCTTAAAAGCCCTGCTGCAAGCTTTGTTCCATCAAATATAAAAGGACCTATAGAGTAACTTTTTCCAACAAGTATGCCCTTATCAATCATACGATAATCTGCACTAAAAAGGAACATGGCAAGGTACTGTAAAAATAGCATTAGCCCAAATGTACCAAATAATTGGGCAATAGCAGGTCCTCTTAATAGATATCTAATCAACCAGTAATATGACGCAAGCCCAAGGAGAATACCTAAAATGGCTGATACTGGAAGTGCAAGAAGGGGGTCTATACCCAAAAAGTAGTTTGTCCAATATACAGCATACATGCCAAGCATCAAAAACTCACCGTGGGCAAAGTTAACTATATCCATAACCCCGAATATAATGGTGAGACCAAGGGCGACAAGGGCAAATAAAAGCCCAATAAGTATACCTTGTAATAGTGCATCTATTACAAACATCAACATATGGACATTACCTTTTAAATTAAATTTGATAAAAAGGCAAGGGTTTTACCCTTGCCTTTGCAATATATTTTTTATTTCCATCCAGGGAATGGATAGATAAAGTTGGCTGTTGCAAGATCAAAGGGGTACACTATTTCAAGACTTATGCTACCGTCAGGTTTTTTCTGATACTGTCCTATAAGACCCCTTCCTAAAATATTTTGACCCTTAGAGTCAAATTTGATTCCAGCCCAGGGCATAACAAGTTCATTTGCCGGGATGTGAATCTCGTTACATGCCTTCTGGATAGCCTTGGGATCTGTTGAACCTGCTTTATTTAGGACATACGCCCATGTCTGAACGCTAACAACAGACCTTGCTGTAGCACCTGTTAAGTCATCTCCGTATTTTTTCTTGTAAAGAGCATTTATCTGTCCTGCTACCTTTTTCACCTTTGTTATTTTATCAATAAATACTGTTCTTGTCAGAACGCCATTTATGTCTGCACCTAATTGCTTAGAAAAATCTGCCATCTCAAAGCCAGCATCCTGTCCCCAGAGCAAATTTGTCTTCGCCTTCATAGCCTTTAGTGTTCTAATCATAAGCAGCGCATCAGATAGATATGAAGCGAAAAGCATTGCATCGGGTTTTACAGATACTAATGACTTTGCCTCAGATGTAAGGTCAGGGGAGTTTGCATTGTAAAGTATTCCTTTTTTTATTGTGAATCCGTATTCCTTTGCATATGCCTCTAATGATTTTGCAACCCCCGAGCCCCATTCTGTATTCTCACAAGCATAGGCAAGATTCTGGAGCTGGGATTTGGGAACTGCCTTAACACCTTTTACTTTACCTTCTGTGAGACCCTTTAAAAATTCAAATAGATCCCTGTTAAAATAATTATCATGAGGGGTTGTTCTCCAGAACCATTTAAAACCCCTCTCTGTAAGGTCAGGTGATGTAGATGCGTCGTTTATCATTGGGATACCATATCTCTCTGCTACTGCACTTACAGTCTTTGTAACAGCACTGTTGTATGCACCCATAAGCCCGACAACCTTATCATCTAATATCAGCCTTTTAGCCAGGTCAGCTCCACGATCTGGTTCTCCACGATGATCAACAAAAATAAGTTTAATCTTTGCACCGCCTAAACTTGGTATACCTCCCCACTGGGCCATAGGCAGGTCTATACCAGGGGTCTTGTTGTTTATGATCTCAGCGGTAAGCTCTGCAGCCCTCTGAAGGTCTCTCCCTATTGTTGCCATTGAACCTGAAAGCGGATAAAGGACGCCGATTTTAATCTCCTTCTGGGCATAAGCAGGTATTGTGATTATTGTCATAGATAATAAAAAAACACAAAAAAACAAAATGAATCTTAATGACCTCATAACATGAACCTCCTTATTTGTTTGTAAAAGCATTATACTAATTTTATTCATTTTTTAACAGATTTTTTATTAATTTTTGTTTTGTATTCCACAGGGTATCTGCCTCTTCAATATCAATCCTTTTTAATATTACCTCATCCTTTGGTTTCAAGTGGGCAAGCATATCCTGATCTACCTTTGCCACAGATGCAATCCTTGCATATCCTCCCAAAGTTCTTTCATTAAGCACAATAACAGGCATACCGTCACCTGGAATCTGTATGGTACCCGGGAGAATACCCTCTGATATAATACTTTTTTCCACCCCTTCTTTAAATTCAACAGGATTACCCTCAAGGCGTATGCCTGTTCTGTTTGATTTTGTTGATACCACATAACTTGAAACGTCTTTTTTACCAAAAATTTTTTCAATTGCATCGTCAGTAAAATAATCTATCTCGGGGCCATCGATTATACGGAGCGTGTGAGGTGGGTCCATACTGGGTATGGCATCTTTTAAAATAAATCTATCTTCTATAGATGTTATATTGCTGAATCTAATTAAATCCCCTTTTTTTAAAGGCCTTCCATCTAAACCGCCAAAACAGCATTCTAAATTTGTTGTGTAACTGCCCATTACCTGGTCTATGTCCATCTTTCCGGAAAATCCTATATAATATCTAAATCCACTGTAAACCCTTTTTATCTTCATTATGCTACCTCTTTTTGCCCTGATTGACCGCCAGGATGTAAAGGGTATCTCATCTATTACACCATCTACCCATGCTCCGGTTACTGCAAAGACCATCTCCTCATGAAACTTCATGGAAAACATTGGTCCAAAGGATTCTATTGCAGGTGCACCATCTTCATTCCCTGTAAGAAAGTTAACGGCTTTATATGAAAACATATCTAAGGCAGAAGAGTGAGGAACACCTATATCTGAAAAACCATATCTTCCTGAATCTACAATTATTGCCTGTGCAGCGGCGTTTATAATCTCAATCATACAGGTATAAACCTCACTTTGTCACCGTTTTGAAGGATACTGTATGGTGGTTTTTTATAGTCAAAAAGCACCATGTCTGTCCTTCCTATAATCTGCCATCCTCCAGGGGATTCGAATGGATATATGCCAGTCTGGAGCTGGGCAAGCCCCACAGAACCTGCCGGGACACTGGTGCGTGGTGTTTTAAGCCTCGGCACAAAAAGCCTTTTATCCAGTGTGCCGAGGTATGGAAAACCAGGGATAAAACCAATAGTATATACTGTATAGACAGTGGAGGTATGAATCCTTATTATCTCTTCAAATGACAAGCCCGTCCATTGGGATACAAATTCCATATCAGGTCCATACTCATTGCCATACCTGACAGGAATCTCAATCACCTTAGATGCTAAATCTTTAGGATATGCGGCACAAAAGTCAATCCCCTTTATTATGTCAATAAGGCTTTTAAAATCTATTGTAGTGCTATCAAATTCGATGAGACATGTATTAAAAGAAGGTGTTATATCAATGACGCCTGCGATGCATTTTGATTTTAGACTGCGGTAAAAATTTATAACCCTATTGTTGATATCCTGGTCTATAGTGTGACCGAAAATGATCCTGATTCCGCATTCACCATATCTTAAACATTCCATATAGCATTTTTTAAGTTTATAAAAATTTTGTATTGATTTATATAAAGGCTGTCAGGGGTTTGACCTCTATGCCCTGTTGTGTAATATAATCTTTGATTTTCCTGGCTGCCTCTATGCTCTCCTCATTGTCTCCATGGATGCACAGCGTTTCTATGGTCATAGGTATCCATCTGCCGTTTATACTTTTTATGCCCTGTTCCTTTACCATATTTAATGCCCTTTGGGCAATAATATCAATGTTATGAATCACAGCATCCTTATATTTCCTTGGCAGGAGTTCACCTTCATCTGTATAATTTCTATCTGGGAAGGCTTCAAGGGCTATCTTTATCCCTTGTGCCTTACACCTTTTTTTAAATTCCAATGTCTTTCCTGTGCCGAGGGTTAAAAATATAATATCTCCGAATGCCTTTCTTAAGGCATGTATAATCTTTAAAAAAAGGCCTTCCTGTTTAACCATGAAATTATATAATGCACCGTGAAGCTTTACATGTTGAAGGCCAACGCCATAGAAATCAGTAAAACCTTTAACTGCACCAACCTGATATATAATGTAATTTATTAAGTCATCTTCTCCAATATCCATAAAACGCCTGCCAAAACCCATAAGGTCAGGATAGCCTGGATGTGCACCACACATTACATTATTTATTTTACATAGATTCACAGTTCTTGCAATGACACTCGGGTCAGAGGCATGAAAACCACAGGCTATATTTGCAGATGTTATATAAGGTACTACCTTTTCATCGTTTCCGATCCTGTAGTCACCAAAAGACTCACCCATATCACAGTTTATATCAACAACATCAACCATTGTTTTTATATTAACAAAAAAATACCTCCAAGAAAATACTTTTTTTAAAGCAAGAGCATCTAATTCTGTTTACTACTGAACAGTGAGGCTTATAAGTTTTTAGATTTACAATAAACAAAAGCAATGATATTCTTATGGCCAGATGATTAAAAAACCAAAATTTTTTACATAGTCATCAACAGGAGGTCCCTTACATGGAACTTTTAAAGGCTGTAAAGGAAAGAAAAAGTATAAGGGCATTTAAACCTGATATAATCCCTAAAGAGATATTAGAGGAGATCTTAACCTTAGCTACTTTAGCCCCTTCTGCCATAAACCTCCAGCCATGGGAACTATATGTTGTCTCTGGAGAAGAAAAAGAAAGATTGAGTAGAAGGCTTTTAAAATCATTTAGAGAAAAACAGATATCCTGCAGTCCAGGGAACGTAAAACCCCTGGAGGAAAAATTTACAAAAAGGGGTATTGCCTCGTTTGAACTGATGAACCCTTATCTTGAAAGGTTAGGTGTAGAATTCAATAGATTCATAAATGAAGGAAGTTGTAATTTCTACGGTGCGCCAACTGCTATAATAATGTGTCTTGACAACTCTTTTTCAAAAGCCCGATTGGTGGATATAGGCATAATCCTCGGATATATAACACTAATAGCCTATGATTTTGGATTAGGCACATGCCCTATTGGACTTATTTCTGCCTATGAGGATGATATAAAAGAAATCCTTGATATACCTGAAAACAAGGACGTTGTTATAGGCATAGCTATAGGATATCCTGACTGGACAAGCCCTATAAACGAATTTAAGACCCCGAGGGACAGCATAGAAAGTTTTGTCAAATGGATTGAATAAACAAAAATATCCATTTGATTTTTCGGTGAATTTTCATATAGTTAAAACAAAACATTTTTTAATAATATTTTTTTGTTTTCTATATGTTTGAATTGACAAGGAAAAGATAAAAATGTTAAAAGTAACATCTAATTCTAATAGAAAGAAAAGAGGTTGATTTAAATTGAAGGAAGAAAATAGGGTTGATCTGGATATATTAAGGCATAGCACATCCCATCTCATGGCCCATGCTGTAAAAGAACTTTATCCACAGGCAAAGGTTGCCATAGGCCCTGCCATTGAAACAGGTTTCTATTATGATTTTGATTATGAACCAGGCTTCACAGAAGAAGACCTTGCCAAAATTGAAGACAAGATGCACGAGCTTGCAAAGATGGACATACCCATTGAAAGAAAGGTTATAAAAAGGAGCGATGCCATAGAGATGTTCAAAAAAATGGGTGAAACTTACAAGGTAGAGTTGTTAAATGAAATTAAAGATGATGAGGTAAGTATCTATTCGCAGGGCAGCTTTACAGACCTCTGTAGAGGACCACACCTTTCCTCAACGGGTATGATAAAGGCCTTTAAGCTACTTAACCTTGCCGGTGCATACTGGAGGGGTGATGAAAAGAACAAGATGCTTACCCGCATTTACGGTACTGCGTTTCCCGATAAGGAATCCCTTGATAAATACCTCAATTTCCTCGAAGAGGTTAAAAAGAGGGATCACAGGCGCCTCGGTAGGGAGTTAGATCTATTCAGCATCTCTGATGAGGTTGGGCCTGGCCTTGTAATTTACCACCCTAATGGTGCACTTTTAAGATATCTTTTAGAGGATTTTGAAAGAAAAGAACACCTAAAACGGGGTTATAAGTTCGTGGTGGGTCCCCATATGCTAAAACTCGATTTATGGAAAAAATCAGGGCATTATGAAAATTACAGGGAGAATATGTATTTTACAAAAATAGATGATATTGACTATGGCATAAAACCCATGAACTGCCTTTCCCATATCATGGTATATAAATCTTCCATAAGGAGTTATAGGGAACTACCGCTTAGATATTTTGAATTGGGCACTGTTTCAAGACATGAAAAGTCAGGTGTATTACATGGACTTCTCCGTGTAAGAGAATTTACACAGGATGATGCCCATATATTCTGTATGCCAGAACAATTACACCAGGAAATCATAAATATCATAGATTTTATAAGAGACACAATGGCAATATTTAATTTTGAATATGAGATGGAGATAAGCACAAGACCTGAAAAGTCCATAGGCACAGACGAGGACTGGGAAAGGGCAGAAAGGATATTAAAAGAGGTGCTCGATAACCAGGGCATACCCTACGAAATAAATGAAGGTGATGGTGCTTTTTACGGCCCCAAGATAGATGTAAAATTAAAAGACGCCATAGGCAGAAAATGGCAGTGCGCCACGATACAGTGCGATTTTGCGTTACCTGAAAGATTTGATCTTTACTATGTGGACAGTGATGGAAAGAGAAAAAGGCCGGTAATGCTACACAGGGTTATATTAGGTGCCATTGAGAGGTTTATGGGTGTTCTTATAGAGCACTATAGCGGTCGTTTTCCTGTATGGTTATCACCTGTGCAGGTCATATTAATGAATATTACCGATGAACAAGGAGAATACTGTAAAACAATCCATTCAAAGATGGTTGAAGAATGTATAAGGGTAGAACTCGATTTAAGAAACGAAAAATTAGGTCTTAAAATAAGGGAGGCAATAGTAAAAAAAGTTCCCTATATTGTAATTGCAGGAAAAAAAGAGGTGGAATCCAATACATTGACTGTTAGATTAAGGGATGGCGGCGAATTAAAAGATATTGATACCACAACCCTTATAAACAGAATAAAAGAAGATATTCAAAACAGGAGGTGAGTTTTTATAGGAAAAGATATCAAAGATATAAATATTAATGAAAAGATAAGGGCAAAAGAGGTTAGGCTTATAGACGAAAATGGAAAACAATTAGGTATTTTTCCCACTTCAGAGGCCATAAGGCTCGCAAGGGAACGTGATCTCGACCTTGTTGAGATTTCGCCAAAAGCAGAACCTCCTGTTTGCAAGATTATGGATTTTGGTAAATATAAATATCAACTTGCAAAAAAGGCCCAGGAGGCAAAGAAAAAACAGACCGTTATCCAGGTTAAAGAGATAAAACTCGGTTTGAAGATAGAACAGCATGACCTTGCATTCAAAATAAACCATATAAGGGATTTTTTAAGTGAAGGTAACAAGGTGAAAGTTGTTATTATGTTTAAGGGAAGAGAGATCTTTCATGTAGATATGGGAGAAAAACTTGCCCAGAAGATAATAGATTCCATAAAAGATGTAGGCAATTTAGAAAACAGACAGAAATTTGATGGTAGAAATATCGTTATGGTATTTGCTCCATTATAATTTAGGAGGTAACAGTATGCCAAAGCAGAAGACACATAGAGGATTTGCAAAGAGGGTGAAAAAAACTGCCACAGGTAAACTGAAAAGAAACAAGGCATACCATAGCCATCTTCTTTCAGGTAAATCACCCAAGGAGAAGAGAAGGCTTTCAAAGGCAGATACGATTCATCCATCAGATTTAAAACGGGTAAAAAGACTCGTTCCTTATCTTTAAAAAAACGAATTATGAGAGGTGTTGAGATATGCCAAGGGCAAAGAGAGGTTTCAAGGCAAGAAGAAGAAGGAAAAAGATATTAAAGCTTGCAAGGGGTATGTATGCAAGTAGAAGGACTACATATAGTGTAGCAAAAAGGGCAGTATTTAAGGCATTAAAATATGCATATATCCACAGAAGGACAAAAAAGAGGGAATTCAGGGCGCTGTGGATAACAAGAATAAATGCTGCATGCAGATCCTATGGAATACCCTACAATAAGTTTATAAACGGTCTTAAACTTGCCAATGTCGGCCTTGACAGAAAATCTTTAGCCGATATGACTATAAACGATCCTGAAGGTTTTGAGGCTTTGGTGGCAAAAATAAAGGATACATTAGAGGCAAAAGAAAAAAGAATCAATGTTTAGTTTTTCTAATTTGAAACGGGTCCCCTGAAATGAAAGAGATAGAAGAACTAAGGCTAAAGATAGATGATAGGCTTGCATCCATTAATAATTTAGATTCATGGAGCGGCGTTAAGGCAGAACTACTTGGCAGAAAAGGACTATTTGCAAACCTTATTGATAGGATAAAGCTATTAAGTAAAGAAGAAAAGAGGATCTATGGCCAGAGTATAAATACATTAAAAGCATATGCAGAAAACAGGTTAACTGAGATAAAAGCTCAGCTTGAACAGAAACAGAAAGAAATAGCAGATAAGGCATCGTGGATAGATATTACCCTGCCTGGAAAGGTGCCTTTGGTTGGCAAGATCCATCCCATTACAAAGGTAATTTCAGAGATTACAGAAATATTCGTATCATTAGGTTTCTCTGTTGTAGAAGGTCCTGAAATAGAGCTTGATTATTACAACTTCGAGGCCTTAAATATACCCTCAGATCATCCTGCAAGGGACTTACAGGATACATTTTATATAAAAGAAGGAGTCGTTTTAAGGACGCACACATCCCCTGTGGAAATCAGGGTCATGGAATCCCAGTTACCCCCTGTGAGGATTATATCACCAGGTGCTGTATACAGGTGTGATAATGATATTTCCCATACACCTATGTTTCATCAGGTAGAGGGCCTTATGGTGGACAAAGGCATAAGATTTTCAGACCTGAAGGGTATTCTGACAATCTTTATCCACGAAATGTTCGGAGAAGATACTGCATTGAGATTCAGACCAAGTTACTTCCCCTTCACAGAGCCTTCTGCAGAGGTTGATATCTGTTGTGTAATCTGCGGTGGAAAAGGTTGCAGGGTCTGTAAAGAAACTGGTTGGCTTGAAATACTCGGTTCTGGAATGACTCACCCCCAGGTATTCAGAAATGTTGGCTATGATCCTGAAGAGGTCACTGGCTTTGCTTTCGGTTTAGGCGTTGAACGTATTGCCATGTTAAAATACGGTATAGATGATATAAGACAATTCTATTATAATGATTTGAGGTTTATATCACAGTTTTGAGAGGTGTTAAAAAGTGAAGGTTCCCCTTGAATGGTTGAAAGATTTTGTTGTTATTGATATAGAACCTTATGAACTTGCCGAAAAATTAACAATGAGAGGGCTTGAGATAGAATCCATTGAAAAAATTTCCCCTCAATTTAAAGGTGTAATTGTTGGTTGCATAAAACAAATCGAAAGGATTACAGAATTAGATAACCTGTCCTTATGTATTATTGATACGGGGAATAGAGATGTATCGGTTCTATGTGGTGCAAAAAATATAAAAAAGGGCGATAAGGTGCCCATTGCCTTACCTGGTGCAGAGCTCCCTGGTATGCCAGCAATAGAAGAAAAGACCATAAAGGGTTATAAATCTGTAGGCATGCTGTGTTCTGAAAGGGAATTGGGGCTATCAGATGACCATAGCGGTATTTTTATTCTGCCCAACGAATTTACAACAGGTAAAGAATTAAAGGAAGAACCAGTTCTAAATGATATTGTTTTCGATATAAACGTAACGCCTAACAGAGGGGATTGTCTTTCTATATTCGGTATTGCAAGAGAAGTGGCAAGCATACTAAACCAGAAGGCAAAGATCCCCATATTTGAGCTACCCAAGAATAGAAAGGGAAAGATAGGAGACTTTATATCCCTTAAAGTATTCGATTTAGAGGCATGCCCGAGATATGTCTTAAGAATGATAGAGAATGTTGATATTGTTCCTTCTCCTTACTGGATGAAAAGAAGGATCCAGAGATGCGGGATGAGACCCATAAACTCCATTGTGGATGTAACAAACTATGTCATGCTTGAACTCGGTCAGCCGCTCCATGCCTTTGACTATGAAAGGTTAAAACATAGAAGGATAGAGGTGAAGCTGGCTGAAAAGCCCATTACATTCCGCACATTAGATGGTATAGATAGAACCCTTGAAAAGGGCGATATTTTGATATGTGACGGAGAAGGACCAGTTGCCCTTGCAGGTATTATGGGTGGTGAAAATTCAGAGATTACAGATACAACAAGGGTAATAGCACTGGAGAGTGCCTATTTTAATCCTCTATTTATAAGAAGAACGGCAAGGCGTTTGGGTCTTAAATCTGAGGCATCCCTCAGGTTTGAAAAGGGCATTGACCTTGAAAACGTTGATTTCTCAGCACAGAGGGCCATTGCCCTTATGCATGAAATAGCAGGTGGTATAGTAATAGATGGGAGTATAGAAATAAAAGATGCTAAAAAGAGGGAAGGAATTTTTGTAAGTTTTGGAAAGATAAATGAGGTGCTTGGAACAAGCATAGATCACAGCACAATATTGAATGCCCTGAGGTCAATTGATCTCCATATAGTAAGGGAAGAGGAAAAAGGTTTTGTTGTTTCTGTGCCGTGGTTCAGACACGACATAAATGAGTACATGGATATCGTGGAAGAGGTAGCAAGGATTTACGGTTACGATAATATCCCTGTAACAACACCGAGATCACCTTTAGTTCAATTCAAAAAAAATAAGAAAAATAAAATCGTATCAAAGGTGAAAGAATTCCTGGTGTCTTCTGGCTTTTTTGAGGTTATAAACTTTGCATTTTTAAGCGAAAAAGACATTGAAAGCTTTTTCATATCTAAAGATGATGAAAGATTTTCCTATGTGCAGATTTTAAACCCCATCTCAAAAGAATACGGTATAATGAGAACCTTTATGGCCCCTAATGTTATAAGAAATATTGCCTATAATATAAACAGGGGTATTAAAAATGCCAGACTTTTTGAGATAGGTAAGGTATTTTATTCTATTAAAAATGAAAAACTTCCAAGGGAAGATATACACCTTTTTCTTGCATTAACGGGGAGGGAAAGGGACTATTACTGGAAGGAACAGTATAAAAACTTTGATTTTTTTGATATAAAGGGTATTATCGAGGGCATTGGAGAACGTTTTGGTATAAACTTTGTTTTCCAAAAGACAAAAGAACCTTTTTTAGAAAAAAAATATTCGGCAGATGTCTTTTCAGAAGGCTTAAAATTCGGCTGGATAGGAGAAATAAAAAAGGATGTATTGGATATTTATGAAATAGAGCAAAAGGTATATTGTGGAGAGATTAATATAATGCCTTTTATAGAAAGGGCTATACTGGATTTTAAATACAGATCCATACCGAGATATCCCCAGGTGGTAAGGGATTTTTCATTTTTTGTGGATGAAAGCATCCCTGCCTCTACGATAGCAGATAAGATTAAGAAAATATCACCCCTTATCATATCTGTGGGCATATTCGATATGTTCAGAAAGGAAAAAAGAAGTATATCCTTCAGGGTTGTATTTCAATCATACGAAGAAACCTTAAGGGATGAAACAGTAAATGAAATTCAGGAGAGAATAATAAAAGAGTTAACAAAAATAGATGGTATTTCATTGAGGGTTTAAGGAGGAGAAGATGACAAAAATAGAGATAGTTGCAAATCTATATGAAAAACTCGGATATTCAAAAAGGGATTGTGCCAATATAGTAGATACCTTTTTTCAGATTATTAAAGACGCCCTTGCGAAGGAAGAAAATGTAAAGATATCGGGGTTCGGTAATTTTATTATTAAGAAAAAAAAGGAGAGAAGGGGAAGAAATCCACAAACAGGGGAAGAAATAAAAATCGCAGAGAGAAAGGTGTTAAATTTCAGGCTAAGCCAGGTCTTTAAAGAGGAAATAAACAGTAAAAAATAAAAAATGGCCCAGGAACTCCCTGACAGGGTATTTTATAGGATAAAAGAGGTATGTAGCCTAACAGGTTTAAAACCTCATGTCCTTAGATATTGGGAACAAGAATTTAAAGACATAAAACCTATAAAGAGCCCTAAGGGACAGAGGCTTTACAAGCGAAAAGATTTAGATACTATAATTACCATAAAAAAACTCTTATATGAAAAAAAGTATACAATTGACGGTGCAAAAAGATTTTTATCGGATAAAAAACGTGTTGTCGATGAGATAAAAGAAGATTTAATGGAGATACTTAAATTGCTCCAAGATAAACAATCACCTCTTTAGGTTCTTGTTTCTTTTTGAATTCATTACCTAAAGTGAATTCAGGAAAAGGCTTTGGTACAAAGGATAGAATAAAGATTATCAAGATTATAAAGGCAAACATTTTTCTCTTCCTATCGAGTTCTGTTATGTTATCGAGAGGTATGGGGTGTTTCATACCGAATATTAAAAGAAGCACAATAAGGGCAAGCCAGCCCTGACTAAAAAACAGGGCATATGTGCCAAGACCAAATAATACAAATAAATATATCTTTTTGCTGTTTTCTCCAAAAAGGGCATATACAATATGACCTCCATCGAGTTGACCCACAGGGATTAGATTAAGGGCAGTTACAAAAACGCCAACCCAGCCTGCATAGGCAAAAGGATGAAGGATCAGGTCATAACCAGCAGGAATTTCACCTATCAATAAAGCCTGAAACAATTTAAATATCAAAGGATCCCCGAGCTGCAAAAAACCAAGCCCAACAGGGGCAGGACCGATGGTTGAAAGCCTTATGCCTATATAGATAAAAGGAAGGGATATTACAAAGCCTGCAAGAGGACCTGCCACGCCTATATCAAACAGGGCCTTTTTATTAATTATTATACCCTTCATTTTTATTACAGCTCCAAGGGTACCAAAAGGAGAAAGGGGAAATGGCAAAAAATACGGTAATGTGGCAGGTATTCCATATATTCTGCTTGCAATATAATGCCCCATTTCATGGCATAAAAGGATAGCCATTACAGAAATACTGTACAAAAAACCCCCAGCAAAATATGTAGATGCAAATGTAAGAAGAAAAAGGACTATATGTATCATAGAATCTCTAAAAGCCCGCTTTCTAATCTTAATCTTCTATCTGAAATAGAATCTCTTTTTAGACCAAGGTCTATTTTTGCAAGGCCGTTTAGTAAAGAAAGAAGCTCTTCTTTTTTAAACTGTCTGCTTATTGCCAGCAATTTATAAGCATAATAACTATTTTGAAAGGGCAGGTAGTGCCTCCTTTCAAAGGGTTTTATCGCAAAGGTATCCTTCCATCTGTTAAAATACTTTACAAAATCACTATATTTTCCATATGGTATCTTTTCTTCTATTTCCTTTCCATGTAAAAGATGCCTCGTTTGTCTTAAAATATAACCGTGTATAATTAATATGGCGGCATCCAGGGGGGTATTCATTGTATTTATGAGGTTGTCTATAATCTGGAGTACCCTTTTTTTGTCCTTTTTTGAAAAGGCATCAAAAAGAGCTATAAGATCGTCTTGGTGAGTTTCAGAGGTAAGGGCAGTCACATCCTTTGAATCTATCTTCTTTTTTTCGCCTGTATAATTTATAAGTTTTATCAATTCAGATTCTATTACAGATTCATCCCTGATTTTTTCTTTAAATATTTCAAAGGCATTAAGGGTCATCTGTTTGTTGTATTTTTTAAGTAAATTTTTAACCCTGTTTTTTATCCTTTCCTCCATATCTTTTTCGAGCACTATAATATCTGCATCTAAATAGTCTTTTTTAGTTATTTCACCTGAAGTGAAATATAAAATCACCGATGCCTTGCCTTTTAATAACTCAATGTAGCTTTTTATTTCTTTTAACGTCTTTTCTTCTGGATCTATAATCGTAAATACAAGATTATCTTCGAAGAAAAGGCTCGAGGCCCTTTTTATCAACTCTCCCTTTGCATTTTCATCAAAAAGGATTATGTTTTTTGGTGTATCGGAAAATCTTTTTGCAAGCTCGTTAATATCATCATACACTGTATCTTTGTTACCAATTGCAATTAGGATGTGTTTCATTTTTTAAGATTACTACACGGCCGTATAATTTTCAACAGACAGGTTGACTTTTTGCGGGTATGGCGTTTATATTATTATCGGTGTTTGAAGAATTAATAAAAAAACATGGCTTAACGATTTTAATTATTGCCCTTTTATTATCCATTATATTTTATGAAGGCGGTCTTTTAAACTATATAATGATGAAAATAGAGCTTGCAAAGATAGTTAAAAAAACAGAAGTGATAGAAAAAGAGAATAAGATATTATCGCAGGAAATAGAAAGGCTTAAAAAAGATGAAAATTATCTTGAAGAGGTCGTAAGAACGAAATACGGCCTTGTAAGAGAAGGAGAAAAACTATACAGGATAGAGAGATGAAATACGAAGGCGCCATTTACAGACCACCAAGCGAGGCAGATAGCCTGATTTTGCAGGTCACAGTGGGATGTTCTCACAATAAATGCACTTTTTGCGGTTCATATAAAGACAAAAAGTTCAGGGTAAAATCCTTCGACGAAGTCAAGGAAGATGTAGAAGAGGCAAAGGAATTCGCCAGATTTATCAAAAAGGTTTTTATTGCCGACGGCGATGCCCTTGTTATTCCTCAAAAGAGACTTATACCCATATTAGAACTTATTAGAGATGCCTTTCCAAGACTCGAAAGGATAGGTATATACGGAAATACAAAATCCATACTAAAAAAATCGGTAGACGAACTTAAACAGTTAAAAGAATTAGGTTTAGGTATTGTTTATCTCGGTGTAGAATCAGGAGACCAGGTAGTGCTTGACAGGGTCTGCAAAGGTACAACCCTTGATAAAACCGCAGAGGCTGCTAAAAGGATAAAGGATGCAGGTATAATTCTATCGGTGACGGTGCTGTTAGGACTTGGCGGTGTGGAAAGAAGTAAGATCCATGCAGAAGAAACAGGTAAATTTCTCACAAGAATTGACCCTGAATACACAGGTGCTTTAAGTGTTATAATTGTACCTGGAACCCCCCTTGCAGAACAGGTAAAAAGGGGCGAATTCAAGGTCCCAACACCCTACCAGCTCTTAGAAGAACTCGAAATCATGATAAAGAACACTAACCCAACACATATGTTTTTTGCTTCGAACCATGCGTCTAATTATTTACCCGTTAAGGCATGGCTACCTGAGGAAAAGGAAAAGATACTAAAGGCCATAAGGCATGTCCTTGATAAAAAAGACCCTTCAATGTTAAGACCTGAATTTTTAAGGGCACTTTAAGGATGGAGATACAAATGGATAATAATACAAGATTTTATGAAGATGAAGAAGGATTCGTCCATGTCCCTGTCAGGGTAAGATATGCGGATACAGACAAAATGGGTATTGTGTATTATGGAACATATCCTGTTTATTTTGAAATTGGCAGAAGCGAATACATGAGGCAGAAAGGGTTTACTTACAGAACCCTTGAGGAAATGGGGTTTCATCTGGTTGTAGTGAGGATGGAGCTAAAATATTATAATTCAGCAGAATACGATGATAATCTTACTGTAAGAACAAAGATTTCCGAATGGAAATCAAGGGGACTTACATTTCAATACAAAATATACAGGGATAAAGATATCATAGTAGAAGGAAAGACAATGCACATATGCACAAACTCCAATAAAAAACCCGTCATAATCCCAAAACAATTACAAGAAATATTGAGGAATGCGGTCTGATAAAAGCATCCTCGTTGTTCGTCTCAGCTCCCTTGGTGATGTTTTAATGACGATACCTGCTGTGTTTTCCATTAAATATGCGTATCCCTCATCAAAGATTTCCTGGCTTGTGGAAGGATCGGTTTCTGATTTTTTGTCTCATCAGTCAAAGATTGACAGGATTATTAAATTTCCCAGAGGTGAACTGGAGGCTTCTTTAAAAAAGGCAAATTTAGCACACACAGCAAGGACCTTTAAAAATTTTTTGAGAGATTTAAGATCCGAAGAATACGATTATATTTTAGATTTTCACGGTATTATAAAAAGTGTTATACTGTCAAGGCTTTCTCGGGGGAAAAAAATTATTGGTTTTGGAAAAAAATATGCAAAAGAGAAAAGCCATTTATTTTATGATGTAATAATAGACGGGGAAGACAAAAGACTCCATAAAATAGACAGGAATATGTTATTATCAAGTTACTTAGGAGTAAAATCTTTTATGCCAAAAATAGAATTAAATGTACCCCCTGTATATCATGAATATATAGAAAATTTTTTTAATGCCCAGAGATTAACAGGGGATGTCTTTGCTGTCAACCCCTTTTCGAGCCCTGGCAGTGATTTTAAAAGGTGGGATATAAAGAAATACGCTCTGCTCATAAAAAAGATTGTAGATGAGTTAAAGGTCAGCGTATTGATTCTGTGGGGGCCTGGAGAATTAAAAGATGCACAGAGCTTAAAAGAGGAGGCAGGTAGGCATACATATCTTGCATGCCCTACAAATATTTCCCAATTATTCGCCCTGCTTAAGAGGACAACCCTTTATATAAGCGGAGATACTGGGGTTATGCATTTAGCCGCCTTTGCCGGAACACCTGTAATTGCAATATTTGGTCCTACGGACTACAGGATTAATGCACCTTATGGTTCCCACTGCACTGTAATCAGAAAAGATGTGCCCTGCAGCCCATGCAAAGATAAAAACTGTCAACAAAGGAAATGCATTGAAGATATCACCGTGGACGAAGTATTCAATGCTGTAAAAGAAACATATAATAAAGGAATGATTAGATGAAAAAAATCCTCTTCATATACCCTAATCTTTATGCCCAGATAGGCTTCAATTATGGCATTTCATATATATCAGGCCTCTTGAAGGCAAATAATATAGAAACACATCTTTTAAATATAAATGAAAAACTGGGTTATCCCCTTGACCATGAAAGAATAAAAAGGGATGTCCTTTCTATAAAACCTGATATAATAGGATTTTCTGTTCTTACAAACCAATTTAAATATGCCATTGAAATGGCATCAGGCATAAAACAGTATTACGACGCCCCCATATTATTCGGTGGAATTCATCCTACCATGGATCCTTACGGCACAATGGTGGAAAAAAGTGTTGATCTTATCTGCATGGGAGAGGGGGAAGAGGCAATACTGGAGCTTCTACAAAAAGGTGCACCTGCAACTATAAAAAATTTAGGATACAGAACCGATGATAATATAGTATTAGAACCACTCAGGCCATTTATAGATATAAATAAACTACCCTTTAAAGATTATACTATTTTTGATTTTCAGCAGATGATAGATGCAAAGGATGGCTGGGTAGGACTTATGGCATCAAGGGGATGCCCCTTTAGATGCACATATTGTTTGAATCACAAGATAATGAAATTATACAAGGAAAACGGACACCTTCCGAAATACTACTTAAGGAGACATTCAGTAGACCAGATCATCTATGAAATAGAGTATATACTGAAACATTATAAAAGAGTTAAAATGTTTATATTCGATGATGATATTTTCACCTTTGATAAGGCCTGGCTAAAGGAATTTTCTGAAAAGTATCGAGAAGTAACGAATATAGGGTTTGTATGCAATGCCCATGCAAGGATATTCGATGAAGATACCGCTACCTATTTAAAAAATGCAGGGTGCAGGATAGTAAAATTTGGTCTTGAAAGCGGTAGCAATAGAATAAGAAAAAATGTCCTAAACAGACACATGACAAATAATGATATAGAAAAAGCCTTTAATATTGCCCATAGATTTGGCTTGCATACATCTGCCTTTGTCATGATAGGTTTGCCACATGAGAAAAAAGAAGATATGTTAGAAACAATTAAGCTACTGGCAAGGATAAAGCCCGGAAGATTTCGCTGGTCCCTGTTCTTTCCTTTTATAGGCACGAAGGCATATGATATCGCAAAAGAGGCAAACCAGATTGATTTTAAAAAGATAAATGAACTTGATAATTTTACAGATGATACGTGTATGGATCTGGGAGAAGAAGAAAATCTCCTTGTGGATAAAATAAAAAATCAGTTCTGCCTTTTTGTTAATGGTTACAGCAATCTGGACGACGATGGTAAATATTTTTCCCTGATTAAAAAAATAGAAATCATGGATAGGGTTTTATGGGATAAAGAGAAGAACAGAATAAAAGCCCTTGTTGATGGCATAGATAAAGAGATGAAAGAAAAGGGTTTAGTCCATTATACGGTAAGATATAACCCATTTATGGGGGTAAGAAGTGACTGGGAAGACGATAGTCTATCTTCCTAACTGGCTTGGCGATATGGTTATGGCAATTCCTTTTTTGAAATCGTTAAGATTATCTTTTCAGGGCGAGATATGGGCCATAGGAAAGACCAAGTCTATTAGCCTTTACAACGGTATGAATCTTTTTAATAGATTTATTCCATACGATAAAAAAGGTGTAGTTTCTTTTTTTGATATTGTCTCTGTGTTAAAAGAGATAAAATTCGATTTAGGACTGATACTACCCCATTCTATGAGGTCTGCCCTTTTATTTTATCTCGGTGGTGTGAAGGAAAGGATTGGTTATGACCGAAATAGAAGAGGGTTTATGCTTACAACAAGGGTAAAAGAAGATGCTAGTCTAAAATCCACAGTAGAACATTATTTAAAGATTCTCGATATTTTGAATATTAAAAGGCAGGTTACAAATCCCATAGTATTCGTTACAGAGGAAGAAGAGAATAAATACAATGAAAAATTCGGATACAATGATGAGGCATATGTAGCATTTATTCCAGGGGCACATTACGGGCCTTCGAAAAGATGGCCTATTTCTAATTTTATAAAACTTGCTGATCTTATTAATGAAAAAATGGGTTTTAAAATATTTATTTTACCGGGCAAGGAAGAAATAGAACTATCAGAAGAAATAAAAAATCATGTAAAAGAAAAAAATAAGGTGGAGATAAGACTTCTTGACGTAGGGGAACTGAAGGTATGTCTTTCAAAAGCAGCTGCTGTTGTCAGTAATGATACAGGGCCAAGACATATTTCTGCGGCACTATCTGTACCTACTTTTGTTATATTCGGTCCAATGGATGAAAGGTATACAAACTATCCTTCTCCATATACATACAAGTTTATATGTAATACCCCTTGCAGACCCTGTAACAAAAAAAATTGCGATAAAAAACTTGAATGTCTCTTAGGTATTACCCCTGAAGAAGTATATAATAAAATGGAGGAAATCATTGGCAGAAAAAAGATATAAAATTTCAGATTCCCTCATATTAGATGTTATAGATAATTTTAAAGGAAAAAAAATCTGCGTAATCGGGGATATAATTGCCGATGTTTTTATCTTTGGAAAGCCTTACAGGTTATCAAGAGAGGCACCTGTAGTTGTTATAAGGTATGAAAACGAAATGGTTTGCCCCGGAAGTGCAGGAAATACAATAAATAATTTGTTGACCCTCGGGGCTTATGTCTATCCCATAGGCATTATAGGGACGGATTCCACAGGAGATAGATTAATAGAATACTTTTCAAGATTCAATGATATTGATTTGGACGGCATTATAAGACAAAAAGGCGAAACTATAACAAAGACAAGGATACTCGCAGGTGACACCCACACATCAAAACAACAGGTAATAAGGATAGATAAAGATCCGGGGCTGAAAGTATCAGAAAAATTAAAAAAAAGGCTCTTTAAAAAAATGGATGATATATCAAAAAATATGGATGCATTTATTCTTTCCGATTACGGTCATGGAACAGTTGATAAGGAAATTATAGAATACCTGAAGACTAATGCAAAGGATAAGATTATTGTAGGTGATTCAAGATATAACCTCAAAAATTATAATGGCATAACAATGATTACACCCAATGAGGCAGAGGCATATGCGCTGTGTTCTGCTGAGGAAGATACGGATATTGAAAGTGTAGGCAAAACGATTATGGGTTTCATGGAGTTAGAAGCGCTTTGGATAACAAGGGGAAACAAGGGAATGAGTTTATTCTTAAAAAATGGGGATATTTACCATATACCCATTTCAGGCACAGATGATGTAACAGATGTAACAGGCGCAGGGGATACAGTTTGTGCAGCGGCTACCCTTTCCCTTGCCAGTGGTGCAGACTATTATATTTCATCTTTGATTGCAAATTTTGCTGCAGGTGTGGTGGTAATGAAAAGGGGAACCGCCACTGTTAGCCCCGATGAATTAAAAAGAAACATAAAGGAATGGTTTAAGGCAAATGGGTGAATATATAAAGGACATTAATACCCTTAAAAAAATAGTTGAAACAGAACGTAGTAAGGGTAAAAAGATCGTATTCGGTAATGGCTGTTTTGATATCATCCATGCGGGTCATATAAGATATCTAAGGGCAGCAAAAAAATTGGGGGATATACTCATAGTTGCCATAAACGATGATGAATCAATTACAAAACTCGGCAAGAGAAAGAAGGTTGTTACACCTGCAATGGAAAGGGCTGAAATTTTAACAGCCATTGGTTGTGTTGATTATGTAATAACTTTTAATGAACCTACGGTGGAGAGGCTTCTTTTAGAACTAAAACCTGACATCCATGCAAAGGGCACAGATTATACAGAGGAGACTGTTCCGGAAAAGGATATAGTTCTATCATACGGTGGAAAGGTAGCTATAGTAGGCGACCCTAAAAATCACTCAACAAGTGATATAATCAAGACAATCCATGATTTATATCGAATTGAATAGATTATATTATCTCTTTAATAGCAATTCAGGTAATAGCAATGAAATTTTAGGTAGATAGGTAATAGCCAATAAACATCCTATAAATAAGGCAATAAAAGGTAATACTGCCCTTGCAACCTCTACCAGTGTCTTTCTCATGATTGCCATGGATACAAAGAGGTTTAAACCAAAGGGTGGTGTTAAAAATCCACACTCAATATTTATAATCATTATAATCCCGAAATGGACAAAATTAATATCATAGCGTGTTAATGTTTCCACAAGCACAGGAGATATAACTATTACAGCGGTAACTATATCCATAAGGGCACCTATGATAAGCAAAGCAAAGTTTATTCCCAGAAGGAAAACCCATTTACTTTCTACATGGCTTATAATTATCTCTGCGAGTTTTTGAGGCAATTGTTCAACGGTTAATAACCATATAAATGTCATGGCACAGGATAGGATAAATAAAAGACATCCTGAAAGTATGGCCGAATCCCTGCATATATTTAAAAGCTTATTTATTTTTAATTCCTTATAGACAAAAAGTTCGATAAACAGGGCATATACCACAGATACTGCAGCTGCCTCTGTGGGGGTAAATACACCTCCATAGATGCCACCCAAAACGAGAATCGGTAAAAACATTGCCCATATGCCATCTTTTATGATCTTTATGCCTTCTTTTAACGTATATGTTGTTTTAGAATACCATCCGTATTTTCTTGCCATGATGAAAGAATATATCATAAGGCACATACCTATAAAAAAACCAGGTAAAAATCCTGCCATGAATATCTCTGCCACAGAGATGTTCATAACCAGGGCATAAAGTATCATAGGAATGCTCGGTGGAATTAAAATACCCAGAGAACCTGAAGAGGTTAAAAGACCGATTGAAAACCTTTCATCATAACCCTCTTTAATCAAAGCAGGCATCATTATGCTTCCTATGGCTATGACCGTTGCAGGAGAAGAACCGGATATGGCAGCAAAAAATATACAGGCCATAATAGAGGCCATGGCAAGGCCTCCTGTAAATCTCCCTACAAATAGCTTCATAACATTCACAAGACGTTCTGATATGGCACCTTCTGCCATGATGTTTCCGGCAAGGATAAAAAAAGGAACTCCCAGCAGGACAAAGTTATCGAGCCCGTTGAATAATTGCTGGATCAGGGATGTAAGAGGTATCTTTGCTATAAAAAAAAGATAGATGGCCGTTGTAGAAACGAGGGCGATGGCTATAGGTATGCTTAAAGACAGGAGGATGAAAAAGCATAAAAATAGTATGGTGAGGTTCAATGAGTCTCCTTTTTTCTAACCTTTAGATAAGGTTCGTTATTTAGAAATTTTTTAAAATGTTTATAAGAAAGGACAAAAAACCTAAAAGAAATAGTAATCGAGAAAAGAGGTATTGCCAGATAAGGTATATACATTGGTATCTGCATGGAAGGACTTTTTACACCGAATTTTATAATAGACTGAATGTGCCTTATCCCGAAATAAATAAAAAGTATAACAGCAAGACCTGATATAAAATATGCTATTGTCTTTAAAAGATGGCTTATCCTGTCAGGTGTATATTCTGTTACTGCTTCCATTGAAAAGTGCATGCCGTACTTTACACCAATGGATGCCCCAAGATATGTGGAAAAAATTAAGGTATAGTTAGCAAATTCCTGAAACCATGAAAATGAATAAGATACTGTGTAGCGAAGAAATGTCTCGACAAATGTAAGACATGCAAGACCGAGTAGCAGTACTCCGCATAACCCTTCTTCAAATCTGTTTAAACCTTTTAAAAACTTTTCCATTTTAAAAAAGGGGGTCTATACTAAGACCCCCACCTAAAATTATCTTTACTTGGAATAATATTTAATCTTGTTCATATAAAAATCATACCATTCAGGACCAAAGATGCCTCTATACTTTTCGAGTACCGGTTTTACTGCTTTTCTAAATTCATCCAGTTCTTTTTTCGATAATATTACAACCTCTACCTTCTGCTGTTTTGCCTTTTCTAAGGCCTCTATTCTATTTTTTGCATTTTCTTCTCTGTTCACCTTTATCTGAACATCTGCTGCCTCTCTGAATATCCTTTGCTGTTCCGGTGTAAGGGAATTCCAGAATTTTTTATTTACAATTACTGGACACTCTGTAAGTATGTGATTTGTAATGGTGGCATATTTATTTACCTCTGTAAACTTCATCATTATCGATGTATAGATGGGGTTGTCTTGACCGTCTATGACCTTTTGCTGCAGGGCATTGTATATTTCAGGAAAAGGCATGGGCGTGGGATTTGCACCTAAGGCCTTAAATGTATCGATAAAAATAGGGCTCTCTATGACCCTTATTTTGAGACCCTTTAAGTCTTCGGGTTTTCTAATTGGTCTTTTAGAATTTGTAATATCCCTGAATTCATTTTCAGTATATCCGATAAAAACAAATCCTTTTTCATCGCAAAATTTTGCAAATTTTTCTTTTACCTCTTTATCGTCGAGGACTTTATATGCCACCTCCCTGTTCGGGTATATGAAAGGAAGTTCTATAATACCTATCTGGGGCACAAAATTGGACAGAACACCGGATGTAACGGCTGTCATGTGGAGTGTACCTGATTGCACCTGCTCTGTCATAGAGCGCTCACCACCCAATTGTCCAAGAGGAAATACCTGGACTTCAATCTCACCCTTTGTCTTCTCAGTTACATATTTTGCAAAGGCAAGGGCACCTTTGTGCTGGGGATGAACAGGAGGGCCCACGTGTCCGTATTTTACAATAATCTTAGCATCTACCACTGAAAAGCTACTCACTAAAAAAGCCAGAACAAAAAAACTCAGTAAAAAAGTTTTTTTAAACATATTACCCCCTTTTAAAAATTATTTTTAGAAGATTTTTATATAAAATTTCATTTATGTCAATAAAAAACCCTTATTTTTCATTGACACGGGAAGGTTATATCGAATAAGATTTTGTTATGAAAGAATTTTTTAGAGACCTTTTTTTAGATTTATACGAAAACTTTACAGATATCTTTCTCAACGTAATAGTTATGATAGTGGTTATGATCGGTGGTTTTATTATAAGCTGGTTTGTAAAAAAACTGCTTGCAAAGATTCTGATGATATTTAAATTCGATAAGTGGGCAGAGGATGTGGGGATTGTAAATTTTCTTAAAAAGGGGGATGTTAAAACCCTGCCTTCTGTAATCATAAGCAAGATAGCATTCTGGATTTTTATAGTCGTATTTTTCTCGTTTGGTATGAATTTTATCGGCATAACCCAGTTCAGCGAATATGCCTCTAAAATAACAGCAACCCTCCCTACCATAGTAATATCAATCTTGATTGTCATAATAGGTATTATATTCAGTAATTTTATCGGCAGGTTAATCTTTCTTGCCTGTGAAAATGCAAACCTGAAATACGGGGATATTATCACAAAGAGCATCCGTATATTCCTTATAATAATCACCTTTGGCATTGTGTTCGAATATATAGGTATTGGGAATACGATAATAACGATAAGTTTTCTTATTATTTTCGGCGGTATAATCCTGACCCTTTCCCTTGCCCTTGGTATTGGGTTGAGTTATGTTGTAGGAGACCTTATCAAGGAAAGGGTAAAGATGAAATGGGAAAAAAAACACAAAGAAAACAGCCCATTATTCAAAGAAGAAATGCACAAACCAGCGGACTGACAGTTCTATCACCTTCTCTCTGTGGGCAGGGTCTGAAAATATATGGTCTGCCCCTTCAATGAGTTCAAATCTCTTTGGTTCCTGGATATGTTTAAATATCTCAATACCCTCCTCATAGGGCACGACATCGTCTGAATCTCCATGAATACCAAGGGCACAAGAGACCCCATTTGCTTCAGAGAGGATGTTATATCTGGAAAAATCTCTAAAAATTTCCTCATTGAATTTTATGCCTGATATGTCTTCATCTTCCCTTTTTTCTAATTTATAAGGCGTTGCCCAAAAGGAGACACATTTAATTCTCTTGTCCCTGGCAGCCTTAATAATGCTTGTTACGCCGCCAAAACTACTTCCCAGTAACCCTATCCTCTCCACATCTATTGCCCCATGTTTTAACACAAATTCTGTTACTGTGTTTAAATTATCAAGTCTTATTGTTAGCGTTGTATCTTCTATTTTTCCAGAACTTTCACCACATCCATGATAATCGAATCTGCATGTAGCAATATTTACCCTTCTAAAGGCCTCTGACAGGGCAATGTATTTTGAACTTTCCTTTGAACTTACAAGCCCGTGGGAAAGGATTACGCATGGAACTCTGCCTTTTCCTTCAGGTATATCCATTATACCTTTTATGGTATTATAGCTGGACTTTAATTCGAATACCTCTATCATATCAATGGACCTCCTAATTGTTGTGAAAGTATCTTTTCAAGGGGAATAAGATTTAAAACATCCTCCCGATTATACTGGAGAAGAAGGTTCAAGGCATCTAACCTTCCTTTTTTTATGTATATCTCCCACAGTGTCATGGCATTATATCCATTCATACCCTCTGTTTTTCTTTTAATGCCGAACATCTTTTCCAGTTCTTTAAGACCACCTCTGATACCTAATTTTCTTTTAATTTTTAAAAGGTCTATTGATTTATGGGTCTGTTTTAAATCGAGGTCAAGACATTTTTTTATCATAGGCAGGTCAAAATTATCGCCATTGAAGGAAACTATGATATCGGCAAGGTTTATGATTTTATATATTTTATTTTGTGTTATCTCTTCCCCGCTTAATTGAAAAAAACCGTATCTTTCTAAATATATACCTATAACACATATATTGCCCTTTTTATCTGTCTCTATATCAAGATAAGCCTTCATTATTTAATAATCTTTTTATGTTCTTAGCGTAACAATCCCTATCAAACCAAAAGAAAAAAACAGGATATTTGCAAGCCAGGCAGCAAAAACAGGGGGAAATATATCAGAATAACCGAAGGAAAGGGAGATGTGATGAAAAAACCAGTATAGAATACCCAATGATATGCCTGTTAGGATACCCCTTGATATATGTTTTGTTTTTACATATCTCAAACCAACAGAAAATGCGGCAAAAACCATTATAAGATTTATAAAGGGGAAGGATATCTTGTTATATAGGTCTACAAGGTATCTTTTCACATCATGACCATCCCTTTTCAATTTTTTTATGTATCTCGATAATTCCCTGTAGCTCATGTCTTCAGGATTTCTTTCAGTAACTTTAAATACAGAGGGATTCTCCTTTATAATGTCCTTTAATTCCTTATAGACCTTTTTTTCAACAATATGTTCTCTATCGAATCTTCTCTCTATTACATTATAGAAAATCCACGAATCGTTTAACCACTGTCCTTTTTCGGCATAGATTTTTTTTTGAATGGCATATTCATCGGACAGTTCAATGACACTAAGTCCTGTTATAGTATCCTTTTTCTGGTCATAGTGATCTATATTGTGTATGAGATTCCCCCTTTTAAACCAGATTTTATCGTTTTTTAAAAACACATAGGGCTCTTCTTTTTTAATTTTAACCCTGTATATATATTCAGCGGCCTGGGAGCTGAAAGGTTTAATCCATTCGGATATGGAAAAGGAAAAAAGGGCAAGGATAATAGAAAGACCTATAAAAGGTAACATAATGGAAATGGTGCTGATACCTGATGTTCTCAACGTTATGATTTCATTATTTCTTATCATTATAATGAGAAGCACGAGCATGGATATTAAAAATGCAAGTGGTAGCATGAGATTTATATAGTAAGGTGTCCTTAAAAACAAATATATTATACTGTTTAAAAAATTCCTGAATGTGGATGTGAAAATATCCATATGTTCGAAAAACTCTATGGTAATAAAGATTACTATCCCTGCCAGTTCGGTCACAAAGAGTAATGTTAAAACATTTTTCAGGAGGTATTTATTTAGTTTTTTCAAGATAAGCTCTCCATGTATGTCTTATTCTTTCCGTTATTGTCTCATATTCTTCATAATTAATATTCCTCATGAGAAACAATCCTATAAAAAGGATTATAATGTTAGGTAAAAAGGAAGTGAAAAATGCGGGGAGTTGAAGGTTTTTACCTATGTTCTCTGTAAATGCCATAAGCACATAGTAAAGTATAAAAATTAACAGGCTATATGCAATACCTGAAAGTTTTCCTTCTATTCTTCTTCTGATTCCAAGGGGCACTGTTAAAAAGATAAAAGATATGCATGAAAAGGGGATTGAAAATTTTTTATATATTTCGAGGTTTAATTCATATCTATCCAGTGCATTTGCATTTATCATGGCCTTTTTCAGGTCTTTTATATCCATCTCATATGGTCTTTTCCTCAAAGGCACATTCTGGGGTATATTCTTTTCAAGATTGATTGAAAAGAGATATTCTTTAAAATACAGGTTTCTGTAAATATCCTTTTTCTTTTCCCATCTGTGAAGATTTCCATCTTCAAGGATAAAGTTTAAATCCATTGTGACAGGGTCAAGGTTAATAATACCACTTTTAGCAGTGATTGTCTGTTTTATCTCATTATCCCTGTCGTCTGAAACAAGAACGCCTTTTAGTCTTTTATTGTCTGTATCTACTTTATCCACATATATAACAATCCCGGGAATGTTATCTGTGAATATTCCTTCTCGGTCTTCCAGGGTAATACCTTTTTTAACGATATTAATTAAGTTTTTCCTGAAAAGGTCTCCACTATTTGGTAAAAACAAAAGAGTATTTAAGATCCCGAATATGGTTATGGCAATACCCAGTATAGCCACAGGTATATACAACATATTGAGATTTATTCCATGTGCCTTTAAGGCAAGTATTTCATTCTCCGTAGATAGCCTTCCAAGCACAACAATTGTGGATAATAAAAAAGACATGGGCAGTGTGAAGGTAAGATAAGGCGGTGAAGAATACACTATAAGCAACACTATATCTTTTATTTCAACCCCTTTATTGATGATTAGATCTGTTATCTGGCCGATCCTTCCTGTAACCATTATAAAGGTTAAAACTGCAAGAGAAATGAGCAGAATTTCTACGATTTCATTAAATATATAAAAATAAATCTTCTTTTTAAGAATTGCTAAATGGGGCACATAAAAATGTAACATCTAACCACAGGAACTGTCAATCGTCTAAAACTTTTAAGGATTGAGTATTTTGTCCTAATTTTGTATCATTTTATCTAAGTTATTAAAGGTTCAATCCATTAGAACCATAATTTTTTACAGGTGCATATGTTAGAATGAAAAGATTTAAACTTGTTAGTAATTATAAGCCTTCTGGAGATCAACCTCAGGCAATAGAAAAGATCTCTGAAAATATTAAAAAAGGTGTAAAGCATCAGGTGTTACTGGGTGTTACAGGTTCAGGTAAAACATTTACCATGGCAAACGTTATAGAGCGTGTTCAGAAAACAACCCTTATTATTTCTCATAATAAAACCCTTGCAGCTCAATTATATGGTGAATTCAAAAACCTTTTTCCAGAAAACGAGGTGCATTTTTTTGTAAGTTATTATGATTATTATCAACCTGAGGCATATATCCCTTCAACAGATACATACATTGAAAAGGACTCATCTATAAACGAAGAGATTGATAAGTTGAGGCTTCTTGCCACAAATGCCCTTTTTGAAAGGCCCGATACAATAATAGTGGCAAGTGTTTCATGCATATACGGATTGGGTTCACCTGAGGCATACTATGGTATGTTAATAACCCTTGAAAAGGGAGATAATATTACAAGAGAGGCATTCCTTGGAAAACTCATCGAATGCCAGTATGAAAGAAACGATATAGACTTCTACAGGGGAAAATTCAAGGTAAGGGGGGCCAACATAGACATATTTCCGCCTTATGAAGAAGATAATGCATACAGAATAATCATCGAAGATGACAGGATTGCTAATATTTTAACCATTGATCCTTTAAGCGGCTCTGTTAAAGAAATATTGAAAAGGTTGACCATCTTCCCCACTTCCCATTATGTCACGCCAAGGCATACCCTTGAGACAGCCATAAAATCCATAAAACAAGAGCTAAAGGAGCATCTGGCCTTTCTTAAATCTCAGAACAAACTCCTTGAGGCGCAGAGACTGGAGATGAGGACAAAATACGATTTAGAAATGATGGAAGAGATAGGATACTGTCAGGGTATAGAAAACTATTCAAGACATCTAACAGGTAGGAAACCAGGGGAACCACCTCCAACGCTCATCGATTATCTACCGCACGATGCCCTCATAATCATAGATGAAAGTCATGTTACCATTCCCCAGCTGGTGGGCATGTACAGGGGCGATAGGTCAAGAAAGGAGACCCTTGTAGAGTATGGATTCAGGTTGCCCTCTGCCTTAGACAACAGACCCCTTACATTCGATGAGTTCAGAGAAAGGATAAATCAGGTTTTATACGTATCTGCAACGCCAGGAAAATACGAACTTGAACAGTCAAAGGGATATGTGGTTGAGCAGATAATAAGGCCTACAGGTCTTATGGATCCTGAGATAGAGGTAATGCCTGCTACAAATCAATTAAATGCCTTGCTGGAAGAAATAAAGCAAGTGATCTTAAGAAACGAAAGGGTACTTGTGACAACCCTTACTAAGAGATTTGCCGAAGAACTCACAGATTTCCTTCTCGATAGAGGTATTAAGGCAAAATATCTCCATTCTGATATAGATACCCTCGAGCGCGTTGCCATAGTGAGGGATTTGAGGATAGGCAAATTCCATGTCCTTGTAGGTGTTAATCTATTGAGGGAAGGGCTTGACCTCCCTGAGGTCTCCCTCGTGGCCATACTCGATGCAGATAAAGAGGGCTTTTTGAGGTCTGAAACATCCCTCATCCAGACATGTGGCAGGGCTGCAAGGAACATAAACGGAAGGGTTATTATGTTTGCCGATACAATAACGCCATCTATGAAGAGGGCTATATCTGAAACAGAGAGAAGGAGAAAAATTCAGCTGAAATATAATATAGAAAACAACATAACACCGGAGGGCATTAAAAAATCAGTGGTGGACATACTATCCTCTATTTATGAAAGGGACTATTATACGGTGCCCATAGATGAGTTTGATAAAAAGAATATAGAACCGAAAAAATTTTCAAAAATGTTAAAAAAATTGAGGAAAGAGATAAACGAAGCTGCAAAAAAATGGGATTTTGAAAAAGCAGCCCAGCTGAGGGACAGGCTCCTTGCCCTTGAAAAGATGGAGCTAAAACTCTAAAAAGGGGTAAATATGGAAAATAAATATCTATCAAAGAGGATAGAAAGGGTTACGCCATTCTATGTAATGGAATTACTAGAGGCGGCCAAAGAAATGGAGGCAAAGGGTGAGGACATAGTCCACATGGAGGTGGGAGAACCTGATTTTCCCACGCCAGATATTATAAAAAAAGAGGGGCAAAAGGCAATCCAGGAGGACAGGACATTCTATACGAACAGTCTCGGTTTAGCTGAATTAAGGGAAAAGATACAAAAGTATTATCTTAAGTCCTACGGTTTAACTATCCAAAAGGAAAGGATAATCATAACAATTGGCACCTCAGGTGCTTTTGCCATAATTTTTCTGGGTTTACTTGAGAGGGGGAAAAATTTAATCATTTCAGATCCCGGTTACCCTTGTTACAAGAACTTCGGTTATCTCGTAGAGGCAAATGTTTGTATGATTCCTGTTACTGAACAGTCAGCATACATGCTAACAGAGGAACATATCATAAACCTCGAATACAAACCGGACCTTCTTGTTATTTCCAATCCATCCAATCCTACAGGTTCGGTTTATGATATAGAAACTATAAAAGGGCTTTATAAAGAGGTCTCCAAAAGAGATGGTCTTCTAATCATAGATGAGATATATTCAGGTCTTAACTACTCAGATAAGAAATTTACCGCTGCATCCATATCAGAGGATATTTTTGTAGTGGACGGATTTTCTAAAACATATGCCATGACAGGCTGGAGACTGGGATGGATGATTGTGCCTGAATGGTTTATAAGGACTGCTAAAAAAATAGGTCAGAATGTCTATATCTCGTCTCCTTCCATTTCACAGTATGCATCTTTAAAGGCTTTCGATGCCGAAGCTGATATTGAAATGATGAAAAACACATACAAAAAAAGAAGGGACTTCATGATAAACGAACTAAAAGGCATGGGGTTTTATATTCCTGTGGTCCCAGAGGGTGCTTTCTACATATATGCAGGGATTGAAAAATGGGGTATGGACAGCATGGATTTTGTAAAAAGGGCCCTTTATGAGGCAAGGGTAGCCATAACACCTGGATATGATTTCGGAAATTTCAGGGCAGAAAGCCACGTAAGGTTTTCATATGCAAACAGTCTTGAAAGACTAAAGGAAGGGTGCAGCAGGCTTAGAAAATGGATTGAGGGATTAAAATGACAAATGTATCAAAAAATACCTTTGTCCCTGAAGAAAGACATGAGACCATTAGAAGGTATATAATGGCGCTTCTTGAAGAATATACACTTTCAGCAAGGGAAATTGCCCGTTATCTTAAAATCCCGCAAAAGGATGTGCCCAATCACATAGAACATATAAAAAAAACCATGAACAGGACAGAGCGGCAGCTTATAATCGAATCTGCCCGTTGCGAGCAATGTAATTTTATTTTTAAAAAGAGAGGTAAACTGACGACACCTGGAAAATGCCCTATATGTAAGGGAAGGCTTATAAGACCAATATTATTCAGGATTGTAAAGGCAGATGAATAATCCTTTCTTTTTGTTTTGTTTTCTATTAAACTAAAAAAGTCATTAAATTCGGGAGAGTAAAAATGGGTGATATGAAATGGAATATAAAATGTGTCATATACGATTGTGATGGTGTAATGTTTGATTCCCTTGAGGCCAATAAAAGACTTTATAACTATATAGCCGTTTCAATGGACAGAGGTGAACTTACAGAAGAAGAGATAATGTACTGTCATACTCATACTGTTTTTGAATCTATCAAATACATGTTTAAAGAACCTGAAATGCAAGAAAAGGCATTAGGATTTTTAAAAAACAATGTTCAGTTAAAAGACTTTATAATATATTTAAAGATAGAGCCAAACCTCATTGAAACCCTTGATATATTAAAATCAAAAGGCATTAAGAGAGCGATAAGCACAAACAGAACAACTACAATGAAACACATTATGGAAAGATATAACCTCTGGAATTATTTTGATATGGTCGTAACCGCCCTCGATGTGGCAAACCCTAAACCACATCCTGAATCTGTGGAAAAGATAATCCATAACTTTAAATTAGAAAAGGATAATGTGGTTTTTATCGGCGATTCTGAAGTAGACAGGGAGACTGCAAAATCAGCAGGTGTAAAATTCATTGCCTATAAAAACAGGAAATTAAAGGCAGACGCCTTTATAGAAGACCATCTTTCTCTGATATATTTTCTCTCAAACGGGGCTGCTCTTCACCTATAGGCTTTCTCCTGTTAAAAAAGGTATACACCGGTCCGGATAATAGATAAAGGGATGCAAGAACGAATAGGGTCACCTTTGGTTCTATAAAAATAATGACAAGCAAAAGGACAACGGCAACGGTTGAGCGAAAAGGCCTTCCTTTAAAAAAGGGCATGTCTTTAAAACTGTAATATTTAATCTCGCTTACCATTAGAAATGCCAGTAAATACACCATGATGGGCATAACTATGGTCTTTAGTTCACTTTTAAAACCAAGCCATGAATAAAACAAAACGCTCCCTGCAATTGTTATGGCTGCCGCAGGTATGGGTAATCCGAGAAAGTGTCTTTTCTGGGTATTATCCATCTGGATATTGAAACGGGCAAGCCTTAACGCACCACATGCCACATAGAGAAAGGCTGCCAGCCACCCAAATCTACCGTAACCTTTTAATGCCCAGAGATACACTAAAAGCCCAGGGGCAACCCCAAAGGCTATAAGGTCACATAAAGAATCGTATTCAACGCCAAAACGGCTACTCGAGCCGGTCAACCTTGCAACCCTTCCATCGAGCATATCGAATATACCTGAAATAAATATAGCAATGCTTGCATATATGAACTTTCTATCTATGGTAGAAATAATGGAATAAAAACCGGAGAGAAGACTGATGGAAGTAAGTATATTGGGTAAGATATATATGCCCTTCCCTTTTTTCTTTCTCATAAAACCCCCTTTTTTGCAATTACAGTTATACCTGCCTTTACTTTACTATTTAATGATACCATAATTTTGTAATGTTTTGGAAAATAAATATCAACCCTTGAACCGAATGCAATAATACCAATAGGTTCACCTTTATTTATACCCATACCTTCTCTGACGTAGGATGTGATTCTTCTTGCAAGAAATCCCGCTATCTGTACAACGAGTATCTTTTCATTATTATTATTTTCTATAAGTATATAGTTTCGCTCGTTTTCTTTTTCAATATCCTTTTTAAAGGCAAGGGCGAATTCGCCGTCCCTATGAACCACCTTTTTAATCATCCCCTCACATGGTGCCCTGTTAACATGGACATCCGAAAGGGACATAAAAATACTTAACCTCGTTGCATGTTCCTTTAAAAATTCTCCTTCTTCCATCTCTTTTATTTCTATTACTTTTCCGTCAGCAGGGGATATGAGTGTATCTTTATCTTCAACAGAAGGATACCTTCGGGGATTTCTGAAAAAATAAAGACAGAAAAGAAAAAAGATAAAACTTATTATCGGTACAATGGGTATTTTCAAGAGAAAGAGAACTACAGTAAAAACAAGGGAAAGGGTAATATATGCATACCCTTCCCTTGCGATAGGGAAACCTCTCAATCTTTACTCCCAATCCATTTCATCATGGACCTTAATTGTTTACCCACCTTTTCAATAAGGTGTTCTGCATCCATTTTCTTAATGGCATTATACACAGGTCTTCCTGTGATGTTTTCCATTATCCATTCCCTTGCGAATTCACCTGTTTGAATCTCTTTTAATATCCTTCGCATCTCTTCTCGAGTATCTTTATTTATTATCCTTCTGCCTCTTGTCATATCACCATATTCTGCAGTATCGCTTATGGAATATCTCATATAAGATATGCCGCCTTCATACATAAGGTCCACTATGAGTTTTAATTCATGAAGGCATTCGAAATATGCTATCTCAGGCTGATAACCTGCTTCAACGAGGGTATCAAAGCCTGCCCTTACCAGTTCTGAAACTCCTCCACAGAGCACAGCCTGTTCTCCAAATAAGTCTGTTTCTGTTTCTTCCTTAAAAGTGGTTTCTATAACACCTGCTCTTGTAGCACCTATACCCTTTGCGTAGGCAAGGGCCTTGTTCTTTGCCTGTTTTGTATAATCCTGATAAACTGCGATAAGGGATGGGACTCCGGCGCCTTTTTCAAATTCCCTTCTTACAAGGTGACCAGGGCCTTTAGGTGCAATCATTATTACATCCACATATGGAGGGGGGACAATCTGACCGTAGTGAATATTAAATCCATGGGAAAACACAAGTGTCTTTCCCTTTTTTAGATTTTTCTCTATCTCGTTTTTGTATAAAGCTGCCTGGACATTATCCTGTGCAAGGATCTGAATCATATCAGCCTCTTTTGAAGCCTGTGCAGCACTTACAGGTTTAAAGCCATGCTCTTTGGCAAGCTTATAGTTCGCTGTGCCTTCCAGCTCTGCTACAATCACATCGACACCACTGTCTCTTAAATTCAATGCCTGCGCATGCCCCTGGCTTCCGTAACCTATTATCGCCACCTTTATACCTTTTAAGATGTTAAGGTCCGCATCCTTGTCGTAGTATATTTTAGCCATCTTCTCCTCCTTTTTCTTGCCTTTCTTTTATTTTTATTGCCTTATCTCCTCTTGCTATGGCCACAGAACCGGTTCTTACGAGTTCTTTAATCCCTATTGGTTTTAAAAGAGCCAAAAAGGCCTTGATTTTGTCTTCGTCACCAGTCATAAGGAGAGTATATGTCTTCTGTGAGACATCTATTACTTTACCCCTGAAAATCTCCACAATCCTTAAAACCTCTTCCCTTGTCTTTTCCTCTGCCTTTACCTTAACAAGGACCATCTCCCTTGTAACATAGTCTATATCCCTGAAGTCCGTTACCTTTATCACATTTATAAGTTTATTTAACTGTTTTAATATTTGTTCAATAATGTCATCGTTGCCTGATGTAACTATGGTCATACAGGATATGGTAGGGTCGAGGGTTTCTGCAACGCATAGACTTTCTATATTAAAGCCCCTCCCGCTGAATAGACCTGCAACCCTTGATAAAACACCGAATTCGTTTTCTACAAGCACAGAAATTATGTGTCTCAATGGACCCTCCTAAACAAGCAGCATATCTCTCAATGAGGCGCCTGCCGGAACCATAGGGTATACATTTTCATCAGGGTCTACATGGACATCAATAAAGGTTGGTCTGCCATTAGAAAAGGCCTCTTTTAAGATTTTATCCACTTCCTCTTCTTTTTCAATTCTGTATCCAGCGGCACCGTATGCTTCTGCAAGTTTTACAAAATCAGGTGCATAGTTCATATGTGTCCAGGTATATCTTTTTTCATAAAACAATTCCTGCCACTGCCTAACCATACCAAGAAAACGGTTATTCAATATGACAACCTTAACAGGAAGATTAAATTGTACTGCAGTTGCAAGTTCCTGGATATTCATCTGTATACTGCCGTCACCTGCTATATCTATTACAAGCTTATCTGGAAAGGCTACCTGGGCGCCTATGGCTGCTGGAAAGCCATAGCCCATGGTTCCAAGACCTCCAGAAGTTAAAATGGTTCTCGGTTTGTGAAATTTATAAAACTGGGCAGTCCACATCTGGTTTTGCCCCACCTCTGTGGATATGATGGCATTTCCCTTTGTGAGGTTGTATATCCTTTCTATGACGTATTGAGGTTTTAACTTGCCATTTTTACTATATGTAAGGGGATGAGTATTTTTCCACTCTTCTATCTGTTTTAACCATGCTTTTATATTTTCCTTGTAGGCCTTGATTGCCTCTTTTTCTTCCTCTAAGAATTCGAGCATTTTTTTAATAACATTTTTAGAATCCCCGACTATGGGAATATGCACCTTTATATTCTTACTGATAGATGTAGGATCTATATCAACATGGATAATGTTTGCCTCAGGGGCAAAATCTTCTGTTTTTCCTGTAGCCCTGTCGTCAAATCTCGCACCTATGGCTATTAAAACGTCTGAATGGGATATGGCCATATTTGCGGCATATGTGCCGTGCATCCCCAACATACCCATAAACTGTCTGTGGTTGCCAGGGAAACCGCCAAGACCCATAAGGGTATTTGTAACTGGAAGGGATAACAATGCTGCAAATTTAATAAGTTCCTCCGTTGCATTGGAGGATATTATACCTCCCCCTGTAAATAAAACAGGTTTTTTTGAGGATAATATGAGCTTCACAGCCCTTTTTATCTGTCCGGGATGACCCACATAAGTAGGTTGATAACTTCTTATAAAAACCTTGTCAGGGTATTTAAAATCGCATACATTGGCAGTTACATCTTTTGGTATGTCCACAAGAACAGGACCTGGTCTACCTGATCTTGCGATATAAAATGCCTCTTTTATTATACGTGCCAGGTCTTTTACATCCTTTACAAGGTAGTTGTGTTTGGTGCAGGGTCTTGTAATACCTACTATATCTGCCTCTTGAAATGCATCGTTGCCGATAAGTGAGGTTGTTACCTGACAGGTAAAAACCACAATAGGAATAGAATCCATATATGCAGTAGCTATACCTGTAACAGTATTTGTTGCCCCTGGACCAGATGTAACAAGGCACACACCGACCTTACCAGATGCCCTTGCATAACCGTCTGCTGCATGGACACCACCCTGTTCGTGCCTCACCACAATCTGTTTTATCTCTGGGCAGCTACACAATGCATCTGTAATATTCAGTGTTGCACCACCGGGGTAACAAAAAATGGTGTCAACCCCTTCCATTTTTAAAGATTCCACAAAAATCTGTGAACCTGTTTTTTTCAACCCTTTTCCCCTCTTTCTATATCTTCTTTAGCCCTTTCCATTATGTCTTTATAATAGAGCTTTTTCTTTTTCAATATCTTTATCTCCATCTCTTCTTCTTCTGTTAAATAAGGCTTTTTTAAAAGCATCTGTAATCTTTTATCGAGAAATGCATGCTTTCTTTTTGCATCCTCAAATATCTCTTCTTTTATATCATCCTTTTCCATATTGATATTAAATTGTTATGCTATACAAAATAAAGATAAAAGTCAATTTTTTAATTCACAGTTTAAGCATCTTTTTTTCCGTGATAGAATTCAATTCAGGCTGCATGTCGGATAAACTCCTTTCGCCTTTGCTGCCAATAGGTATCCCACTCACCATTGAGTTTCAAAAGCCTGAGTCTTAATAGT
>Ga0123519_10001169_pt1 | contig 45296 bp, 33 predicted proteins | sample YelNatPaOPRAMG02_FD_87396 | JGI IMG/M metagenome (GOLD analysis project Ga0123519, IMG submission 87396) | Hot spring microbial communities from Yellowstone National Park - Yellowstone National Park OP-RAMG-02 (version 2) | ecosystem: Environmental > Aquatic > Thermal springs > Hot (42-90C) ...
AAATCCGCATGCAGCGAAGAATATGCCCCACCAGATCATTGTGGGAAGCCACGCGCCCCATTGGACTGGTGCGCCTCCCGATATCATCGGTTCGACTACCTCGGCAGGAGGAACTAAAAGCGTGGACCATGGAAGGACCTCTGGAGCAAAGTTCACTCTGTCGTAGATGAAGTGAGGCAAACCTCGCCCAATCGGGAATTCGTCATAAGACGTAAAGCTGAGCAGCGCTGTGCTCATCGAGTAGAGGTAAGTGAAGTAGGCCATGCTTAACTTCCTACCAGACAGTTTTCCGAACAAGCTTGCGATTATGATGAGCAATAGGGGAAGTACCATGACGACGAGCTTGCAAGCAATAGAGCCAATTGCGTACCAAGCGCCGTTAGGCTGCATGCACGTATAAACCGGCCCTAAGAAGCTGATCAAAACGGTAAGGACAAGTATCTGTACCCAAGGTATTCTTTCAACAGCTACTTCAGACTTTTCGGTACCCATTAAATTGCACCTTTCCCTAAGCCGGCTCATCCTTTCTTTATTTATATAAAACTTTTCTAATTTTGCGCCTCAAAAAGCTTCTGTAGCACACATACAGTTCCTGCTGCACCTCTTCACTCAGAAGTGTTTCCGTCGGCATTATAGCGCGCTATAAACCAGTAGTCCTTTGGAGGCTTCGAATAGGACCTTCACCCACACCCACGCTCTGCTTCGGTTGGCCTGACGCTCCTTGTCACGACGACATCTGCACCTGTACCCAATAAGTTTCTCAGGACCAGTTCTCCAATGCTGACAGGTGCTGCAAGCGTTATCTTCGATATCTCCATTTGCGCACTGCCAATTAGCTCCTTTGGTATCGGCTTCGTTGTCTTTACGGATGTGACAGGCAAATTTCCTCCCTTGACCGAAACAAGTGTTGTAAGGACTCTCTTGGGGGAGGTGCACTCTTCCTTAGCATAGTTCAAGCCCCGGATGCAGGCATTGCCCTCCACATTTACAACCTTCCCATTACATATGTCGACCTCGATCTTGCACCCTACCGGGCAAACTATACAGGTTACACTTACTTTCCTTTCTGCCATCTCCTCACCTCAAAGGTCAAAGTTCCACCCAAACTTGAGAGATGGGTGCCTTCAATTTTGACCCTTACCATCTCGGCTGGCATGGCCGCCCTGATTCCGATCTCTTTCGCAATTTCCTTGAATGAAAGTGCGCAATCTCTTACCGGGCTTTTCACCCTTGCATAGAAGGTCGTTTCTCTCCTTCCGCTGAAAATTTGGGGGACTACGAACTTGACATTTTCTCCAGGTAATGCCATCTTCCAGACATCGGGCCTCTCCAATGCTCCCTCGACGAAAGACTTCGCAGATCTCGCGCAAAGCCGACCTTGTTCAACGGCATGGTCGACCAGGTCGTTGACGACCAGCGCATTCCCGCAGGCGAAGACACCATGCAAAGATGTTTCGAGGAACTCATTCACGACCGGCCCGCCGGTTGAGGGATCTATCTTGGCACCTGCCTTTTCTAGCAGACCAACATCTGGTATCAGGCCAGCTGCAACGACAACCATGTCGCACTTTATCTCTGCCTCAGTGCCCCGAATCGGAGCCTGCCTTTCATCCACCTCCGAAACGATTACCGACTCAACTCTCTTCCTCCCCCTCACCTCTACGACCGCATGCGAGAGAAGCAGGGGGATTCCAAAGTCTTCGAGGCACTGGACGACGTTCCTCGTAAGGCCTCCAGGGTAGCGCGATATCTCGACCACCGCCTTCACTTTCGCACCCTCCAGTGCGAACCTTCGGCTCATGATGAGCCCAACATCCCCGGAACCTACGACAACCACCTCCCTTCCTGGAAGAAGTCCATGCAGGTCCATGAGGGCTTGAGCTGTGCCTGCGGTCATCACACCTGCAGGCCTGTCTCCCGTAATTCCAATTTCGAACGCATTCCTTTCCCTGCAACCTGTAGAGAAGATCAAGGAGCGTGCCCTCATGTTCTCAACTCCCCTGGGGCTTATGGCCTCGAGCAGCACTCCTTTTCCATCTGCATAGATCAATTGAGTTACATAGCTGTTGAGCAGGATCTCGACGCCGAGGTTCCGGGCTCTCCTCTCAAGCATCTCCGCAAACTCCGGCCCAGTGTAATCTTCACTCGTCTCCAAGATTCCAAATCCTGTGTGTATGCACTGGGGCAGGATTCCACCAAGCACTTCCTCCCTCTCGACCAACAGCACTTTCAGACCAGCCTCTCTGCATGAGGAGGCTGCAGCCAAGCCAGCGGGTCCCCCTCCCACAACTATAACATCCGCTTCGTACTCCCTCAATGCATCCACCCTAAGTGAGGGCCTTGCGTATTCATGCCCATGCCCGATCCGGTCAGAGCCACATTATTCAGTCCCATGCTCAGGCCTCACCTTTCCGACAACAATTTTCGAACCATTTCCTTTGGCCGTAATGTCTTCTACTCTCCTGCCAGTCTCCTTTTCCAACAAGATCAGCAACTTTGCAAGGCAGAAAGATCCCTGGCATCGGCCCATCCCGGCCCTGGTCCTGAACTTTATCGAATCGAGCGTTCCAGCTCCCCTTCTGATGGCCTCCCTGACCTCTGCCTCGGTGACGGTCTCGCAAGGGCAGACAATCTTGCCATAGCTTGGGTCTTTCAAGATCAGGCGGTCCTTTTCAACCGAAGAAAGCTCCCGAAACCTCGTCATCGCCCTCCTCTCAGACACCCATGCCCGCTTCTTCTCCAACCTAGTGCCCCTCTCCACCAAGAGTTTCGTAACCTCCTTCGCGATCGCTGGCGCCGACGTTAGGCCCGGAGACCTTGTGCCTACACAATTGACAAGCCCAGATGGCTCTTCATATGCTTCGATTATGAAATCTCCTTTGTTGGGCTCTGGCCTCAATCCAGCAAAGGTCCTCATCGCCGCACCTCTTGGCGGAAGACCCCTTACAAGCCTCGAGGCTTCCTTCCAAACCTCCTCAAGCCCCTCCCTTGTCGTCTGGGTCGATTCTCTCTCCGTTTCTTCAAGGTCCTTTGCATTCGGTCCTACCAGGAGGTTCCCGTCAGTTGTCTGCGTGACAACAACACCCTTGGTCTCAGGTCGAGGTGCTGGAAAGAGTGTCATCCCAACCTTTGGTTTCGAGTCCCTGTCGAAAAGGAAGTACTCTCCTCTCCTTGGTCTTATTGAAAAATTTGAAACTCCAGCTGTTCTTGAGAGAATGTCGCCGAAGATGCCAGATGCATTTATGACGAAATCTGCCCCAAGGAATCCTCGATCTGTCTCGATGCCAACGACGCTCCGGTTCCTCACAACTATCTTTTTCGCAACGGTTTCTAGGTAGAGCTTTGCGCCATTTTCGGCAGCGTTCTCGACCAGCGCAATGGTAGCCTCGTATGGAGATATTATGCCGCTTGTAGGTGCCCAGAGTGCTTCAACCGCCTCCTGCGAAGCATTACTTTCCAGCTCTTGGATGGTTTCTCTTTCAATGATCCTCAACCCCTGAACGCCATTGATTTTGCCTCTTAACAGAAGGTCTGCAAGCACTTTCCTCTCATGCTCGTTAAACGCAAGGACAAGAGCCCCACACCACTTAACAGGAATCTGGAGCTCCTCGGCAAGTTTGTGCCATAGTTCGTTGCCAGCCCTGCAAAGCCTAGCTCTCTTTGGAAATTGGCCTGGATCGTCGTCGTAACCAGAATGTAGTATGCCTGTGTTTGCCTTGCTCGCACCCCATCCTACATCCGCCTCCTTCTCAACGATGCAAACCTCCAGTCCCTCGTACTTGGTCAGCTCCCTTGCAACGGCTGAACCAACGATGCCAGCACCGATTATGGCTATCCTGCATGCCAATCTAAGGTAACACCCTGGCCCAACCCATCGACCTTTTCACAGCTTCCTTCCAGCAGGCGAGGAGCCTAGCCCTCTCCTCCTCCCCCATTGAAGGCCTGAATGTCCTTTCAGACTTCCACATCGACTTCAATTCTGAAAGGCTCCTCCAAATTCCAACACCAAGGCCTGCCAGGTACGCAGCTCCAACCGATGTTGTCTCCGTAACCCTTGGCCTGACAACCTCGATTCCCGTTATGTCTGATTGGAACTGCATCAGGAAGTTGTTCCTCGAAGCCCCTCCATCAACCCTGAGCTGCCTAACTTCTGTTGAAGAGTCCAAGCGCATTGCTTCGATGACATCCCTAACTTGATAGGCTATCGATTCCAGAACTGCTCTGCAGATGTGCGCAACACCCGTTCCCCTTGTCAGGCCAACGAGCAGACCCCTCGCGTACTGGTCCCAATGTGGGGCACCCAAGCCAACGAAGGCAGGGACGAAGTAAACACCCGCGTTGTCCTGAACTGATTTCGCAAGCTTCTCGGTCTCTGACGAATCCGATATGATGTGAATTCCATCCCTGAGCCACTGAACTGCAGCGCCGGTCGCGAATATGCTTCCCTCTAGGGCATAGCTAGGCCTACCCTCATCGAGGGCCCAAGCAATGGTCGTAAGGAGGTTTTTCGACCTGCAAAGCCTTTCGCCCGTGTTCATGAGGATGAAGCTTCCAGTTCCATACGTTGACTTTGCCATTCCCTCTTCGAAACATGCCTGCCCGAAGAGCGCTGCCTGCTGATCACCAGCATCTCCAGATATCGGGATCGAGGCTCCAAGTACGCTTTTGTCTGCATTGCCATAAACGAAGCTGGAAGGCCTCACCTCCGGAAGGACGATTCCATCAGGAATCCCTAGAAGCTCCAATATCTCCTTGTCCCAGGCGAGTTTTCGTATGTCGTAAAGCATCGTTCTTGAGGCGTTGGAGTAGTCTGTGGCGTGCACCCTGCCTCCAGACAGCTTCCAGATGAGGAACGAGTCGACGGTCCCAAAGCAGATATCGCCACGCTCTGCCCTTTCCCTGATTTTTGGAAAGTTCTCTATTATCCACTTCACTTTTGGCGCGCTGAAATAAGAGTCGGGCGGAAGGCCTGTCCTCTCTCTAAGGAACTCTCCTTGCTCCTTCTTTATCTCTTCCACCATGTCTGCCGTTCTCCTGTCCTGCCAAACTATTGCGTTGTGAACGTGCTCGCCGCTTCTCCGGTCCCAAAGTATCGTGGTCTCCCTTTGGTTTGTCACGCCAATGCAGGAAATGTTCTCAGCAGAGATGCCTGCCATGCTTATGCAATTTTCAATCGTCCGGAGCGTCAAATGCCATATCTCGGATGGGTCCTGTTCCACCCAACCGGGGCGCTGATAGATCTGGGTTATCTCCTCCTGGCTCGACGAAACCTGTTTTCCTTCCGAATCCCAAACAATGGACCTTACGCTCGTCGTTCCCTCGTCGACCGTAAGGACGTAGTTTCCTATTTTTTCCACCGCAATGATTAACAAAAGTCGATATTTTGATTTTTGGGTTTGACGGGCGATAGGAATCCAATGTATGGCTCCAAATCCGTGTTCTCAACCTGAGAAGGCATCCTATTCCACGAGATATATTGAAGAGGCATTACCTGAAAAACGACGCCTCTTAAGGGGGAAGGCAAGCAGATGCAGGGCCTATTTCTAAATCTCTGGCATTTGATCGTTATTCATTCTCTAAAATTCACCTGAATGGTCTCGGAGCAAGTTTTGCAACAATAGGTGATGAGGGAGCTTTTTCCTCCCATTTTTCTGAAGAACACGATAGGAAAAGAGAGAGCAGTTGAAATGGCAGCTTCTGAGATTCTCGAACTCATTAACGAAAAATAGTAAAATCTTGAAAAATTATTCTGGAAAAATCAAATTTGGTTTCTCAGCTGATACATTTGCTGTCATCCGCAATGCGTGCTTCTTTTCATTGAGGCTCAATCTTTCAGGCTGCTGAGCCTGGCTAAATCGTTTTAAGGAGCCGCGTGTCACTTGAAGTCCGGAATTTCAACCAAAGCTCCGCCTTTCGCGATCGACTCTTGTGAAGCCAGTCCGGGCGCTGTCATGTTCAATGCATCGTAGACATCGATCGGAGGTTTCCTGTCTTGCAGGACGCATTGGATGAAGTCCCTCATTACGAAGAAGTCACTTCCCCAGTGACCAGCCTTCATGGCTTCTTCAGGAGGGTGCCTCCATTCTTCTGGAAGAAATCTTTCCTCATAATCCCTGAGCGGCCTCCACTCGTATCTCTTGTGGTCATCGGCAAACCAGACCTTGTGGTCGTCCCCAAGGCCACGGGGAGCCTCATAGCATCCTTTCGTACCCTGCAGGGAGTAGTAACATGTGTTGTGTGGGCGGTTTGAGACTATGTCGAAGCGGAGCTTGAGGAGCTTTCCAGACTCTGTCTTGCAAAGTGTCAATGTTGAGTCCTCGAGCTTTGTGCCTGGAATCGTGTGCACTCCAGAACCAAGGCAGACGACAGATACAACCCTCTCGCCAAACATCTGGTAGAGGGGCCCTAAGCTGTGGGTTGGGTAGACATTGCCGTTCGATTCCTGAGCCCAGAGGCCCCGCCAAGTGAGTGTGCCATCAGGGTAGCGGAACATCTCCTTGCAATCATGTATGTACTCGCCCTCACCAAAGTACAGTTCCCCAAACTTGCCCGCTGCGACGAGCTCCTTCAGGAGCACAACCTCTTTCATGTAACAGTAGTTCTCGGCCATCATGTACTTCTTGCCATTCCTCTCAACAGCCTCTGCCAATGCTCTACATTCTTCGATCTTTGCCACAGCCGGAACCTCTGACAAAACGTGCATCCCAGCATCCAAAGCCTTGATCGATTGCTGCGCATGAAGGGAGATGGGAGTTGCCACCACAACAGCATCGATGTCGGAATCGAGCATCTCCTCGTAACTTGTGTAACGTTCTGGAATTCCGTGAGCCTTACCGCACTCCTCGAGCAGCTTTTTGTCTATGTCGCATATCGCTTCGACCTTAGCACCTTCGACATGGTTGAGGGAGAAGTAAGCAGATCCCCTGCCTAATCCTACAATTCCAAACTTAATCATGGGCGTTCTTGGCAAAGTTTGCCTTCAATATAAGCTCTGCCAGTGATCAAGAAGCTCTGCCTCTCGATTTTTAGTCATGTCGGTTTTTCAGATCGCATTAAGTATGCGAGACCTTATATCCGGTCTTTTTTCTCTCAAAAGGTTGTTAGATAATAATTGGAAAAGATGGCCTGCTCGAAATACATACTGGAGTACCTCAAAGCTGAAGGGATCGATTGCGTCTTCGGTGTTCCAGGAGGGGGAAACGACGAGATCTGTTATGCTTTCCACGAAGTGCCAGAGCTGAAATTCATACTCGTGAAGCATGAGCAGAACGGGGTTTTCATGGCAACTGGATATGCTTTGGCGAGCGGCAAACCATGTGCAGTAACAGCTACGAGCGGCCCAGGCTCTTGGAATGTTTTGGCAGGGCTCGATGTCGCATATATGAACTCAGTTCCAGTCCTGGCGATTTGCGGCGAGACAGCGACGGACGGCTGGGGGAGAGGGGGATGGCAAGATTCCTCGGGCTGGGGCCCCAGGACGGTATCGCAGCAGAAAGCATTCGAAGGGTGCGTCAAGTGGCGAGCTACTGTAGATCGTGCATCTGAGATCGAGACTGCGATGAAGGGAGCTTTCAGCGCTATGTTGACCGGAAGGAAGGGCCCTGCGCAGATCCAGATTCCAGTCGATGTTCAGAGGGAGATCGTGGAGGCCAGTCTTCCAGAGCCTGGGGAGTGCAGGACCAGTTGCAGGGAAAGAGGAGATCCAGAGCTGATCGAGCGTGCCGCAGCCCTTTTGGTGCACGCAAAGAGCCCTGCGATCCTTGCCGGATGGGGTGTCATCGAATCAGGGGCATCCCTCGAACTTAAGGAGCTGGCAGAGCTTCTGGCTGCTCCAGTGGCAACGACATTCAGGGGAAAGGGCGCCTTTCCCGAAGACCACTTGCTCGCCCTTGGAGTGTCTGGCTCAATGGGCCACGAAACAGCAGACAAGTACCTGACAGCTGAAAATGTTGATGTGCTTCTAGGTGTAGGCGCGATCTTCAGCCAAATGACAACCATCGGATGGAAACCTAACTATGGCGGGAGAAAAATAATCCAGGTGGACATAGATCCCCAGGAGATTGGAAAGGTCTACCCGGTCGAGGTGGGGATCGTCGGAGATGCGAAGATGGTCCTGCTCGACATGGTGGAGGAGATCAAGAGATTGCTGAGAGGAGAGGAAAGGTCCAAACACCCAAGATTGGCAGAGCTTTCGCGCTTCAAGAAGGAGCTTCAGTACTACTCGGAGCCCGCGATGTTCTCGGACAATGTTCCTGTTAAGCCACAACGAGCCTTGAAGGAGCTCCGAGATGCACTACCGAGGGATGCGATAGTCTTCACAGACTGCGGAAACAACTGCATGTGGACCGAGCGGTTCTTCCAAGCTTACATTCCACGCACGATAATATTTGATGGAATCACGCACATGGGATGGACGACAGCCGGGGTCATAGGAGCGAAGATAGCGGTTCCCGACAAGGTTGTGGTAACGATACTTGGAGACGGTTCTTTCTCGATGAACTGCCAGGATGTGAAGACAGCTGACATATATGGCGTGCCCGTCATCTGGTTCATCTTGAACGATGGCGCTCTCGGAGCCATAAGGCACAGACAGATGGTGATGCCAGGGCGCAAGCTTCAGGAGTATGTCAAACTTGACACAGATAACATGGACTTCGTGAAGTTTGCTGAATCTTGTGGCGTTCGAGGCGAAAGATGTGAAAAGCCAAGCGAAATCAAGCCTGCTGTTAGGAGAGCCATAGAATCGGATGAACCAACTGTCTTGGATGTTGTCGTCGATCGAGACGAGCCGCATCCAGGAATCTCAGCCCTTGCCAAGATGGTCAAACATTAGTGCAGGGAGATGCTATTGAAAGCCATAGTTTACGAGGGTCCTGGAAGGCTTACTGTGAAGGATGTACCCAAGCCCTCAGTTGGACCAAGGGAAGTGCTCGTAAGGGTCAGGGCTGCAGGGATCTGCGGAAGCGACCTGGAGATGGCACGTGGAAATCGCCCAGATGTTGTTCCACCAAGGATTCCGGGCCATGAGGCCTCAGGTGATATTGCAGAGGTTGGAGACCAAGTATCGAGATTTAGGGCTGGGGAAAGGGTTGTCATTGAGCCGATCCTTTCATGTGGCGAATGCCACAACTGCAAGGCCGGAAGGCACAACATATGCAAGAAGCTCAGGTTCCTGGGTGTGCACGCAGATGGGGCGTTTGCTGAAATGATGGTAGCGCCCGAGTGGCGTGTTTACAGAGTCCCTGAAAAATTCTCCTACGAGGAAGCGGCAGTTCTCGAACCAACAGCCGTTGGGGTGCATGTTGTCAGGAGGGCTTGCATATCGCCTGGAGATACAGTTGTCATCATAGGCGCTGGGCCGATAGCGTTGCAGATAGCGCAAGTTGCAAGGAGGGCGGGGGCAAGCCACATAACAATGACGGATGTTCTAGACTACAGGCTGGAGCTGGCGAAGAGGCTTGGAGTGGACCTGGCGGTCAATCCGAGGAAAGAGGACCTCCTTCAGCTTGTCGAAAAAGTAACTGGTGGAGATGGTGCAGACATCGTTATCGAGGCTGTCGGATTGTCTAGTACGATACTTCAGACCATCGACCTCGTTAGGGCGGGTGGTAGAATCCTAATTGCCGGCCTCTCGGTCGAGAGTTTCGTCACTGAGCCACCTACATTTTGGATGAAGCAGCTTTTGAAGGAAGTTACGGTCGAGTCCTCAAGATCGTACTCTGCAAACGATTGGGAAATGGCGATAAGGTTGGCATCTAGAGGGGAAGTCGATTGCAGGGCGCTTGTCAGCCACAAGTTTCAGCTGGAGGAGGTTGAGAGAGCATATGAGGTGGCGGACAGGAAATTGGAGAACTCTGTAAAGGTTCTATTTACGCCCTGAGCGGGTGTGGAAAACAATGAAACTGGCCGAGGTTCTAAAGGAGTACCGCCTGGTCGACCTATCAGAAACAGTTGCCCAGGGGGAAAGCGCTGGACCGACAGGAGAGCAGAGATGGTACTTTACGCGCATGTTCCCATTTCCACCCGGGCAGGTCGGCGGTGAGTGGATGCACATAATCGTGATGGAGAGCCATATTGGAACCCATGTCGAGGCACCTGCCCACTGGATAGATGCTGCCGAGAACCGCGAGGGGGCTGGAAAGGATGTGTCGCAGATTCCGATAACGAGCTACTTTGGCGAAGCGATCCTGATCAAATGTAGCAATTTGCCAGATGGCGAAGCGATCTCTGCCGAATTCCTGAAAAGAGAAGGCGTTAGGAAGGGGGATATTGTGGTATTCGGCCTCAGCGGCCGAGACATGTTCAGTGGCAAGGCTCCGTATGTTTCAGATGAGGCCGTGCGCTACATGGCCGATCTTCCCATAAAGATGGTCGCCTTTGACAGGACCGTTGGGGTGGAGGACATGCCCAGGTTCATGGGGGAGAAGGATGTTCGAAAGAGGTTCTTGGGGATGGTGATGCACAGGACGTTCTGCAGCAGGGACATACCCATAATCGAGTGCATCGGAAACTTGGAAAAGCTGACTAAGAAGAGGTTCTTCCTGTTCGCTTGGCCAGCACCCATGAAGGGGTTGGAATCCTTCGTGATCAGGGCGGTGGCATTCGAGCCTTTAAATGAGGCGGACGATGGATAAACGATCGATCCTCCATGCCCGCGATTTGAAATTTCGCGAGATATAGCTAATTAAAGCGCGCTTTCTAGAGGCTCTGCTGAACCTAAACAAAAGGGATCTTGAATACGTTGGCAGCTGTCCTCCCAAGGCACAACTCGAGCTCTTTGTCACTCAGGCCCGCGGTCCTGAACTTCGTGAGCTCTGTTGCTGCATTCGATCCGTGGTCGGATCCGAACATGATCCGGTCTGCGCCCAGAACCTTTACGAACGTCCTCAAGGTTATGCTTGGGATCCAGCTCGTTTCCAAATAAACGTTGGGGCAGAGCTGTGCAACAATAATAGCTTCGTTCGAAAACATCGAGCCGCCAGAATGTGCGAGAATTATGCTCAAGTTTCGAAACTCCCTTGCTACAGGTATCAAGGCGGATGGCAAGCTCCAGGGAATCCCGCTCCCTGTATGGACCATGACTGGAATCCCCAAATCTGAAGCGGCTTGGAACACCTTCCTCCCTGCAGATTGGTTGACATTAACGGCATGAGCAAGGGGGTGCAATTTCACACCCACGAAGCCCAGGTCCTTGATGCACCTCTCCAACTCCTTTCGGTATTCCCTCACATTCAGGTGGGGGTTTGGATTTGCCATTCCATAGATCCGCCCCTTCATCTCTTTCGATAGGGCTGCTATCGCATCATGCTGGGCGATCACCGTATCCAGATCGAGGACCGAACCTGGTTGCACGATGCTTACATCGATCCGGTTTCCATCCATGTTCGACCTAAGATCCTTGGCGGTGAAGTTCTCCTCGAAAACGTAGTCATAACCCAAATGTGAATGGGCATCAACAATCATCATCAAACTTCTCCTTCTTCTCGTCTACCATTTCGAGCTTGATGAACGAATCTTTTTAGCTTTTTCTCAAATTTCAGGCTTAGATCGATGTTGGAAAAAGAGCTAAGGAAATCCGTTTGCAAGCGCCTGATAAGATAAGATGCTGCAGATGCTTCGCCGCTCTAGTACTTCAGTTGGTAAAATCGATTTCAGCTCATGCAAATCTGTAATTTGGTTACCATCGATGAGCAGGATCAACAAATGGTTAAATAAAGGCACGTATTTTTAAGAAGAAGAGAACAGAAGGCCCTATGTCGTCCAGTGCAGAAACATTTTTCGTAATCGATACAGAAGTTGCACCTTCGCATTACGACGAACTATTGAAATTCTTTGAGCAGCAGTACATACTTCCTCATCGAGAGCGCTTTGCAAATGTGAGACGAGATGAAAATGGTGGCAAATCGCTTTACTTCACAGTCCTTGGACCGGAAGGAAAGTGGTACATCGATGTTGAGATGAGGGCTGGGAAACCGATACAGGTAAGGATGATTCCGAGCGATCCAACTTTGCCACACGATGCTTTGCGCCTTCTCAAGGAGGATCTGATAATCGGGGTACAGCTGTTCGAAGAACGGATCAGGAGGACGACGCTCTACTTCGCTTGGGTTGAGGGGGAGGAGGTTATACCAGAAAGGGCTCCGACTAGAAGCAGGAACGTAATTTATAAATTGTTTTCAGAGAGCATGCTTCCTCTTTTCATCGCATTCATAGCTGCAAGCATTCTCCTGTTCATGGTTCTTGGGCCGTATGCTCCAGCATCGCTCGTGGCGTTGCAGTTCCTGATGGTCCTTTTTTCAGACAAGGTGATCGCCAGGACTGGGGACTGGAAAGTCACCGAAAGGAACCCTTATGTCCACTTGGTTGCATATCCACTCTCAATAGAAGATTACAGAGATTTCGTCAGAAGGTACGGGCCTGGAGTTCTGACAAAGATAAAGGCGGAGATATACGAAAGGACTTTTTCAGCAGGGAAACAACTGGATTGCGAGACGGTACAGGAGGTTCTGTCAAGGTACGGTTTCAAGTGCGAGCCAAGTGACATGACGGTGAAGGTGATCAATGTCTATGGAATTGTGAAGGAGGCTGCGTCGAAATTCGGGCTTCCTGTTCCGAAGATCGTGGTGGCAAATACCATTTTGCCCAATGCTGCAGCCTCGGGACCGAGCCCTAGAAGGGGAGTTGTGCTCATCACGACGGGACTGCTTGCGCAGCTGGATGAAGATGAGATCCTTGGAGTGGTTGGGCACGAGTTCAGCCACCTCAGGGCAAGGGACCCGATCGTTCTTTTCGGCCTCACATCTGCCGAATACTTGCTTAGAGTATACGTATTTTGGCCATTCCTGTTCTTCTTTGGGTATATTTACTTCTTCTTCGCCCTCGGCTTCGTATATTTCATTGCAAAATTCTTGGAATCGAGAGCAGATCTCGAGGCGGCTCTTAAAATTGGGCAGCCGAGGGTTCTGGCAGAGGCTTTACAAAAGATCGGGTATCGCAGGTTGCAATTCGAGAGGATTCCAGCATACAGGATACAGGAGTGGGTTGGATGGGATCCACATCCTCCAATATATTTCAGAGTTGCAAGGTTGGAGAAGCTTGAATCGCCTGAGAAAATAAGGCATCCCCTACTCCAGTCCATAAAGGACAATCTGCACGGGCTCTACTCAGCTCTTAACTTGTAACGGCAAATCTAGAGCGGGAATCTGTCAATAGTTGCACAGCGATTAAAACATGAATTGGAATCATTCTTCGAAGAACTATCTGACGATCGTCACGCCCCGAATCCTCATTTTTGCTATGGGCCTTTAATGAGTACATATTTTCATTTAGAAAAGTTCGAAATCCAACTCTTTGAGGTTAGTTAAATGCACTTAATCGAAGCTCCACATATCACGCACTAGGCGCTCATCGATTCTTTGAATGTCATCCAAATATCTCTTCCTGTAGTATTTCTATTTTTCACATTAGAACCAAAAATTATCGCCTTCCTTAACTCCATTTTTCTATCAGGAACCTGCTGAAGACTGGAAAGTATGCTTTTTCAGAATCTATTCAGAATTTTAATCATCCGAATTCAAGTCTTTGGTATTTTCAATGTCCTTATCCGCCTGTTCCATCAAATAACATCTTCCTTCGATAATGATGCCCACCTTGGTATAGTTACAGAAATCTCTTGCATCTGTGCATGCGACTTTTAGCCCGATGGCGGAGGGGGCAGAGGAGTTGCAGCTTTACTTTTCCTCTTCATCAGTATTACCGCTACCACCGCAACTAATGCAACTGGTATCAAGTAGATAATTCCCGTTTCCGTCATGATTTCAATAACAGTAGGTTCTGTCACGGTTAGTGTTAGAACACTGCTCGTTGCACCAGCATGGTCATCATCTCCTTGCCAAGAGGCTTTTATCGACCACTGCCCTGCCACATCAGGCACAAATGTGTCTGTGAAAGCTCCCTCTGTTGAAATAAGGACTGCGTGATTTATGGTAGAACCATCCGGTCTGGTGTATTGGATCGTTACTTGCGAGGTGGGCCACGAAAAGTTCACACCGATTGGCATCTCTGATGCATGCATTATGTAACCGCTCACCGTTATGGATTCTTTCTTAACTTTGACTGACTCTGGAGAAACTGAAGCTGTTATGGAGCTGCTTGCCTTCTCGCCATTTGAGATGGAGGCTTGGCACTCCTGAGAGAGCTGCGTGGCCCTCCACTGATATGGAAACAATGTTGTCACGATGTCGAACTCCTTCTTCGCGCTTGCATACATCTTTGCATAGTAGAATGCAAGTCCCTTCTGGAAATGAGATGTTGTATCGCCAACCGAATTCCCTACTCCATTTTCTCTCAAGAAATCCCTCAGAACATTCGAAGCTACAGCGAAGTTGAAGCCGGCAACCTCAAGCCCCAGTTCCGTTATGCTGCCCATGTTGTTTACACCTATGACCTTTCCATTCTCGTCAAGCAATGGCCCGCCACTGTTCCCATGAGTAGTTGAGGCGCTGTGCTGAATAGCCGATATGTCCTGCTGCGTTAACCTCTTACCACTTACTATGCCCTGAGTCACCGATGGTGCTAGAAGCGTATTTACACTCAGTTGCGGGTGAAAAGCGACAACGCCAGGATAGCCGAAAGCATAAACTGTGTCGCCCGTCCTTACCTTGTCTGAGTCGCCTATCAAAAGGGAGGGCGTATTAGAAAGCTCAACCTTCAAAATAGCTAGGTCTCGGCCAAGGAATGGATCGGCGTTTACGACAGTCGCCGAGATTCCTCTCTTCGCCTCTATCACATCTCCTTGGGCTTCCCCAAGTATTACATAAGTCGACCTGTACGATTCCTCGATCTGACCATATCTTGTATTGTAATCCAATGTGATCTGCACATCGGTTTGGGAGAAAGTTATACCATATTGCTGTTGGTACCAGCTGAGCAGAGCGTAAACGGCATCCTGTATTATGTAGTTTTTCGTGATCGAATCATCCTTGAAGTTCTTACTCATGAAGCAAAAGACCACGTGCCCATTCGTTACCAAGTATCCGTTTGGATTCACGAAGAACCCAGACCCCATGGAGCTTACATATCTAGTGAAAGTGAATGCCTCAGGTCCCCAAGTCCATGGAATGTAGAATGTCCCGGAATAATCGATCCTGCTGTAAACTAGGACAACCGCAGGCAATGCCTGTTCAGTTACATATGCTGCCTGTGAATATGCACCGCTCCCTTTTAACGGGAGAAGAGAGGACATAAGAACGGCCGCACATGCCAAAAAAGTGGCTCTTTTTCCAAAAAATTTTATTGTCCGAATGCATTTGCTCATCGATTTGAACACTTTTTCAAAATCTTAGCTTTTCTATATTTATCATTTGCCTGCATCGATTCTTGCCTCAAGGTTCGTCGCATGGTTATGATTCATTATGCCCTGTTTGTTTCAAATTACCCCCTGAAATCCAGCAATAGCTAAGCATGTTCACAGGCTTTTAATGCCATGACAGTGGTCGGTGCACGCCCAAAAGGAAACTAAACGTTTCTTGACGCAAGGATTGTAGATAAGAAAGCATATTTTTTCCTTTTCTTTAAATATACATGGAAAGAGCGGAATTGCCATCTTCGCCTGCAGGGCTGTTTCGGTTAGATAGATCTGAGAAGGGGAGAAGAGCGTTCAGCTCGGTCTTGGCCACAATCATAATAGCTGCCATAACGATAGCTATCGTGGTAGCGGGGTCCTATTGGTTAGGTGGCCTTGTGAAGCCCTTCGTCGGCTACGAAAAGTTGGAGTTCAGGGAGGTATATGTCGTGAAGAATGGCAACGAATATGTTGTGACGGTAAGATGCGTCAATACTGGCTCCAAACCTACCAGCATAGACCTGATAGCGCTGAACGGCGTTCCCACATCTGATTATGAGCCTGCCGCAGCCTTGGGGCTCGATTTTGATCCGCTTCCTTTCTCCTGCGAAACGGGCGTGACGAAAACTGGAACCATAACGATCCAGGTGGGAGCGACAGATCCGGGCGGAAACAAGTTGAGCATTGGATCTACTCTGACGATAACGCTCTACACGACCAATGGCGAGAGCTACCCCACAAGCGTGGTGCTCCCGTGATCTTGATTTGATTTCCAAAGGAAACTTCCTGCTTATTTCTAGGGGCATAGCTTAAGCAATCCTGTTCCAAAAACTCTCCCTGCAGGTTTACCTCCGAATGCAATAGAAACTGCATTGCCCAATAGAATCCCTTTTCTTGGCGCGTATACAATAAGTGGAGATAAATAGAATGCAAGGAAGTGTGCCTGACATGGAAGTGAAAACTCTGAGCAGCCACCTTCTCGTGCATTTTGGTTCCATAAATGTTGGAATAGTTCAGGATGGAAGGGATGCGCTGCTCATCGACTTTGCAGAGGAATTACATGAGGAAAAGAGGAAACTTGGAGTTGAGTTCGAAAAGGTTCTTTTCACGCACCACCACCGTGACCAGGCATGTGGAGTCAGTCTCTTGGAAAATGGCAGTACCAGGATCGGTGTTCCAGAGGATGAGAGAAAATTTTTCGAGGACCCAGCCTCTTACTGGGAAAACCATTCGAACCGATGGCACATTTACAACTTTCATCCACACCACCTGATGCTCGCCGATCCAGTGCCGGTACATGAAACATATCGGGATGGTGACATCATCGAGTGGGGACCTGTGCGAATTTCGGTCATAGCAACGCCTGGCCACACAGATGGAAGTGTAAGCTATCTTGTAGAAGCTGATGGGCAAAGAACGGTGTTCTGCGGGGACCTGATCTTTGAAGGGGGAAAATTATGGGAAATCCATAGCCTCCAGAAGGGGACGGAAACGACAGATTACCACGGATTTCTTGGAGCTCGGCACCAACTCTCCGAGAGCCTCGAGAAGATAAAGAAAGCTTGCCCATCGAAGCTTGTGCCTTCCCGCGGCGCCATAATTTGCAACCCGAATTCGGCCATCGATGCACTGTTGGCACGCATCAGAGCTTGCTACGACACGTATGCTCGAATCTCGGCGCTTCGCCACTATTTTCCAAGCCTCTTCGCCGAGTATATGAGTAACCAAAGGGCGATGCCGATCAGGCCCGGCAAGCCAGTTCCAAGTTTCCTGTACCACTTCAGCACAACGTGGTTGATCGTCTCAAAGGAGAGGGCAGCATTTGCGATCGATTGTGGCGATCCCTCAGTAGTGGGAGAAGTAAAGAAGCTACAAGCTAACGGTATTTTTGATTGTGTCGAGGGACTTTGGATCACGCACTACCACGATGACCATGTTGATGCAATTCCCGAATTCAAAAATTATTTCCACTGCCCCATCTTGGCGGACAGCCATGTGGCTGAGGTTGTTGAGAATCCACTTGCATGGAGGCTCCCATGCATCTCGCCAGTAAGGATTACTGTGGATAGGCACACAAAGGATGGGGAGTCATGGAAATGGCACGAATTCAAGATGACTGCGTACCACTTCCCAGGTCAGACACTCTACCACGGCGGGCTCCTCGTCGAGGGCCGTGGCCAAAGAATTTTCTTCGCTGGAGACTCTTTCACGCCAGCTGGCATAGACGACTACTGTTGCGGCAACAGAAACTTTTTGCGAAGAGGAGAAGGCTTCGATAAGTGCATCACGTTGCTCGAAAGCCTGAAGCCTGAACTTATAATAAATAATCACGTGGACCAAGCATTTGACTTTACGACAGAGCAGTATGTATTCATGAGGAAAAATCTGGAGAAGCGCGAACATGAGTTTGGCGAGCTCCTGGCTTGGGACGACCCGAACTATGGAATTGATGAGCACTGGATTCGTTGCTTCCCCTACGAGCAGCACGTCCTCTGTGGCTCAGATGTCATTGTTCAGGTCGTTTTCACTAACCACTCTTCCGAGCTACGTGAAGCTTTCTGCCGTGCAGTGCTTCCAAAATCTTGGAGATTGGGTGCCACAAAATTCTATGCATCCACCATTCAACCAAGGCAAGAAGGGAGCGTTCCGATCTCATTCGAAGTTCCTGAGGATGTCACGCCAAGAAGGTATGTTGTGCCTATCGATGTCCGTTACGCGGGGCGGTTCCTGCCACAGGTTGCAGAGGCCATAATACAGGTGGAAAGTTAACGTTGGGCCTAGGCTGAGTAAAGCCAGATACAGAGATCGAACATTGTTCTGATGCGTGTCACCAACCCTTAAGTAATCGGCTCGTCCTAATTTTTCCTAGAGCGTGGAGCTAGATAGCATGAAGGTGCTCGCAATCGGTTTTGATGGCGCCTCTCCAAATGTGATTCGATGGCTTGGTGAGGAGCTTCCTACGCTGCACTCGTTCAAGAAGTTTGGAATTTGGGGACAAAGCATTCCCCCGATCCCTGCTCAAACGCCCGTCGCTTGGACCACATTCATGACGGGAAAGAATCCTGGAAAGCACGGCATCTTCAGTTTCGCCATGAGGAAGAAAGGAACGTATGACAGAGAGGTGATAGGGCCTCAAATGCTCAGGTCCGGAACACTTTGGCAGATCCTAAGGGGTGCTGGCAAGAAGGTCGTGAAGATCAATGTGCCGATGACAGACGTAGAAGATGCGAAGGAGACCATGATACCAGGTTTTTTATCTCCACGTGAAGGTGTTCCTTACCCAGATGAGGTCAGGAACAAGATCAAGCGGAAATTCGGAACTGGAAGTATACAAGGTGATATCGAAATGGAGACCTTGGAAAGGGTTGAAGCGGATCCCGATGCCTTTTTCCAAAGGATAGGCGAGATAATGGATGAGATGGCGGAGATCTCCCTCTACCTGCTTCAGGAAGAGGAGTGGGATTTCTTCATGCCTGTCTTCATGGGACTGGACAGGATCCAGCACTTCTTCTGGAAATACATTGATCCGACCCACCCGAAATACGAATGTGGAAAGTTTGGCAAATTCGTTAAAGACCATTACATCAAGATAGATAAGATAACGAGCGATTTCATGAAATCGATTGATGAAGAAACTGCTTTCATCATCGTTTCAGACCACGGGTTCTGCCCAATCTATGCCGAGGTCTCGTTGAACAACTACCTCGAGGAGAGTGGTTTCCTTTTGCGAAAAAATGGAGAAGTAGATTTGGAGGACAGCAGAGCCATATCGTATGGGTATGGAGATATTTGGCTCAATGTTAGAGGGAGGGAGCCGAATGGAGTTGTCATGCCTGGTGAAGAGTACGAGACCACAAGGAACGCTATTGCTGATTGCCTGAAGGCTATCACGATCGATGGGAAGAAACCTATCAAGGATGTTAGGAGGAGGGAGGAGATTTGGTGGGGACCATACTTGAATGAAGCCCCAGACCTTACGGTTTTCTTCAATGTCGGATACCAAGCGGCTAGGCGGCCGCTGATTGCAAGCAGGAGCGGAAAAAGCGAGTATTTGAACGAAAATCCCAGGTGGAGCGGTGGCCACGACGGCACTCATGATCCTGCAGATGTTCACGGTATCTTTGGAATCGTCGGACCCGGAATTCCCAAAGAAAAGGAGGCCTTGGTGCATCTTTGGGATGTCGCCCCAACGATACTTGAGCTTATGGGGATTTCGATCCCACCCGACATGGATGGAAAACCAATCGAACTTGCTGAAGCATAATCTAAGCCTTTAGTTGCATGCAAGATGATTCAAGCACTAAGTAGGTTAAGGAGATAAGAAACAATATATACGCAGAAAAGGGGCAATTTAAAAAATCAAATCATTCAGGACGAACGAATGGAGTTGGGCAGCCAGAACGTTGGAGAAAATTTGGGCGTTCTCGAGAAGAAGAGCATAGCTATCCTTAGGGAAGCAAGGGCCCAATTCAGAAACCCCGCGGCTCTCTGGAGTACAGGCAAGGATTCCACAACGACACTTTGGCTTTGCAGGAAGGCTTTCTTCGGAAAAATACCATTCCCCGTAATACACATCGACACTGGATGCAAGTTTCCAGAGATATATGAGTTCAGGGATAGGATCGCAAAGGAATGGGGCTTTGATCTTATCGTCGCGAAGAACGAGGAGGCGATGAGAAGGGGGGTCTCGCCGGAGAAGGACAGATTCGAGTGCTGCACTGAACTCAAGACGCAGGCCCTGAAGGACCTTGTTGAGAAAAAGGAGTTTGATGCTCTGATTTTGGCGATCCGAAGGGACGAGCACGGCATAAGGGCGAAAGAGAGGTACTACTCGCCAAGGGACCGCGAATTCAAGTGGAACTACAAAGACCAGCCAGCAGAGATTTGGGACCTTTATGTGAAGCCATCAGAATGCTCCCACACAAGGGTCCACCCGATACTGCACTGGACAGAATTGGATGTTTGGCTTTACGTCAGGAGAGAGGGACTTCCAACGAATCCACTGTATTTTTCAAAAGATGGGAAGAGGTACAGGAGCCTTGGATGCGTTCCATGCACGGTTCCAGTTCCTTCTGACGCAAAGACGATCGATGAGATAGTGGAAGAGCTTGAGATATCCAAAACTCCAGAGAGGGCTGGAAGGGCCCAAGACAAGGAGAAGGCATACATGATGCAGAAACTTCGAAGCTTAGGCTATATGTGAAAAAGATTCAGTTTAAATGTGGAGGAGCTTGGCTCTGATGGATTTGCCAAAGATCGGTCTTGTCTTAATCGGGCACAAGGACCATGGAAAGTCGACTCTGGCCGGAAGGCTTCTGTTCGACTCTGGAGCTATTCCCGAGCAGAAGCTGAAGGAGGTTGAAGCTGAGCTAAAGATCGCTGGGGATGAAAGTTTCAGATATGCATTTTTTCTCGATATGTTTGAGGAGGAGAGAAGGAATGGCCTAACAATCGATGTGATGCAAATGCCATTTAGAAGCAAAAGATATCTATACACGATCATCGATTGCCCCGGCCACAGAGAGTTCATCAAGAAGATGTCCACTGGAGCATCACAAGCTGATGCCGCTGTTTTGGTAGTCTCGGCAAAGGAAGGGATACAGGAACAGACAAGGCAGCATGCTATTTTAGCTAAGACGCTTGGGATAAGGCAGCTCGTAGTTGCCATCAATAAGATGGATCTGGTTGGCTATGCCGAAGAGATGTTCTTGGAAATCTGCAACAAGCTCCGTACAATCTTGGGTTCGATCGGCTATGATGATCCACCAATCGTTCCGGTCTCAGCTCTGGATGGGGAAAATGTTGTCAGGAAATCTGAAAAAATGCGTTGGCACAAAGGTCTGAGCTTGATCGAGACGCTCGACGAAAACATTGTTCCTTCCGCACTGCCCACAGGGAAAGCTTTGAGAGCCTGCGTTCAGGACACATACAGAATTGGTGAAAAAGAGGTCATAGTTTGCAAGATACTAACTGGAGCCCTCAAAGCAGGGGATTTGGTTTACTACGATCCACCTGGCAGGAGAGGCACGGTGGTTAAGATAGAGGGCTTCGAGAACGAAGCTGCAGGACCTGGAGACTCCATTGGTATCGTGATGGACATGGATGTGGGTGCAGCGAGGGGCCAGGTCATAAGCCACCCGGAAAACAGGGCAAGGGTTCCGAGGAGTTTAACGGCCGAGGTCGTCATATTCTCGGACAAGGAGCTCAAAACTGGCGACACGATTAGGATACGCTGCGGAACTGCTGAAGCTAATTGCACGGTACAAAAGCTCTTGGAAAAGATAGATCCTATTAACCTCATTGCAAGTGCCGATCCTCCAAGCTCATTGAAGAATGGAGATGTCGGAAAACTTGTACTATCGCCAATCGAGCCGATCTGTATCGAGGAATATTCAGAATTTCCGGAACTCGGGAGGTTCATCATCGAGGATCGGATTGGGACTGCTGCTGCTGGGATCGTCCTCAGGGTTGAGACGAAGAAGATGCGCTGAATAGCGCCATCAGAGAGCTTCAGATAGTCAGAACAGCTCAACTTGCAATCGAATAATGGCCAGCTTTCAAATTTCTTGGGCCGTATGTTCATCACTGCCCTAGCGATCCTAGGGGCGGGATTATGATTGCTCTTTGCAAAATACTTCGATATGCGATCAATTTGGCTGGTAGAAATAAGCACGCGCCGCCAGTGGCGGCGCTGCCATCCCAAAATGTTCTGAAGGCTTTGATCGCCTATTCGTCCAACAGTACAACCACATCCCTCCAGGTTCTCTTGAACGCCCTGAAAAGGATCGCGAACACATTCAATATCTTCATTCACATTTCACCTCTTGTGTTTCTTATTGCCGAATAGGATATTTAATGGAAGTTCACGGTTTGTGCTCACCAATTGTGAGTACTATTTGTGACGATGTCATGTCGGTCATCCAAATTAAAGATGTAGTTTCATGTTTCGAAAAATCAAGTCGTCCATGATGGACTTGCCGCAAATGTACCAGTTGTGGCGAATGTGAAATTTATTTTTAAGTAATGTGAAGTGCGCTGAGATTGTTAGGAATTTTTGAGTAATTCGAATGCGTCATGTTCAGCATTGAAAGTCAAAAACATGAGATGGGAAGAACAGATCGATTAGCTCCAAGAAACACCATGGCGGTGCGCAGATGCACAACGATCTCTCTGAAAACCAAAGCCAAGGTCAAGTAAAGTCTCTAGGCATCGAGGCGGCCTCTATATCATGTCGCCTAAGCTCTTGCTGAGATGATCAGCTAAACGGACCGCGAATGTGCTCGGTGAAGCACCTGCTAGATGCTCCGCAACTTCAATATGTTTGCTATGTTTGCTTCAGCTCTGATATTTGGAACTATCTTTCCGGTGCTGGATGTGAAGATTGTTGTGACTCCAGGTCCGTGGCCACTCATGACGCAATCCGTGTGCACGACAATTCCTACCGATACCGCTCCCTTTTTGTAAATCCTGCCGAACGAATGGTCAGCATCTTCGATCGCGACAAAGTCCCCAAGCCTCAGGTCTTCCAAGCCATACTTTCTCCTCATGCCTTCGTCGAAGAGCTGGATGTCGTAATCACCTGAATATGTTTGGTCGGCTCCCAAACCCGATCCCATTATGGCTGCCGGAACTATGTGCGTCACCGGAACCTCTATTCTATCCCCCTTCTCCTCCAATCCCATAAGGTCCAGAAGCTGTGGGTCGATGTTCATGACCTTTATTTCAGGAAAATCGAGAAGCTTCAGCCCAACACCGAAAGCCTTGACCATAATCTTGTCACCTATGATGAGCTTCTCCATCGTTTCTTCATCGAAATCTACAAGCACGTGCTCTATCCCTCCATGCTTGCCTGTAACAACTCCTCTCTCCCCCTTTGCGTCTCCAGAAACAACTTTTGCCTCGTTGCCAACGCAGGAGAGAATGTTTAGTGCTGTGTTGGCTCCTCCAGGAAATCTTTCGTCCTTCTCCTTGTTCTCGATGCTGACCCCAGGCTCAACGTGATCGCTCTCGAACCCAGTGGCAAGGTCCCCAACTCTTACGTTGTATGTTATGCCCCCTACGCCAGGAAGAGCTACGGGTCTGCCGTCCGCCGTGATCCTGTATGGCGTCCTCGAGACTGGGCTTGCAACTTCTCCCATGACAGAGATCTTCACGATCCTATCAACATTGGTTTTTATCATAACGACCGTGCCAGCACTATCTGGAGGTTCTAATAAAACCGATTATTAACGACGAGCAGGCCGGATGGCATATCTTTTTAATCGCCCTGAATAAAGAGGTTGGTACCTTGAAGAAGCTGAAAGCAGGAATCGTTGGCGCGACGGGCCTGGTTGGGCAGCAGTTCGTGGCTGCACTGCAGGATCACCCGTGGTTTGCGATAGAGCGCCTGGCCGCATCCGAAAGGTCCGCCAACCAGACCTACGGAAGTGCCCTGAAGGACCCGAGAACAGGTGCCACGAGGTGGTACTGCGAAGGATTTCCAAAAAGGGAGGTCCTAGAGCTGCAGGTTGAGAATGCTTCAGGGATGGATTGCTCCAATCTGGATGTCATATTCTCAGGCGTTGAGGCCGATGTTGCCCTGAAGCTTGAGCCCGAATATGCAAAAAATACGCCCGTCATAAGCACTGCCGCAGCTTTCAGGTATGATGAGGACACTCCAATCCTGATACCTGCCGTCAATGATCAGCATGCTGAGATGGTAAGGAGGCAGCAGGAGAGGAGGGGGTGGCAGGGCTTCATAGTGCCGACTGCAAACTGCACAACGACCGGCCTGGCCATAACGCTGAAGCCGATAAAGGATGCGTTCGGCATAGATATAGTCATAATGACATCGATGCAGGCCGTCTCTGGAGCTGGAAGGTCTCCGGGGGTTCTTGCGCTCGATATCATAGACAATGTCATCCCATTCATCCCCAGGGAGGAGGAGAAGGTCCAGTCAGAAACTTTGAAGATACTTGGAGAGTACAGGGACGGGAAGATTGTACCACCGGACATGAAGGTCAGCTGCACTTGCACGCGCGTCAATGTATCTGATGGACATACCGAAGCTGTTTATGTCTCGACGAAGAAAAGCTGCGAGGTTGAAGATGTGAAGGAAGCATTCAGGAAGTTCAACGAGGAGCACGCAAAGTCCAAGCTTCCCTCTTCGCCCCGTGAGATGATCGTCGTTACAGATGATCCATTCAGGCCCCAACCGAAGCTCGACAGGGACAACTACGGCGGGATGGCAACGACGGTGGGCAGGTTGAGGAAGGACGTTGCATTGGAGAGGGGGATAAAGTACGTCCTGGTCAGCCACAACACAAAGATCGGTGCTTCAAAGGGAGCTGTTATGGTGGCGGAGCTGCTCGTTGATAAAGGATATATCAAGTGACCAGTATTTAGCCACTAAACCCTCGTTTTCCTTAGAACTTTTCCATTGAGTTTCTTTAGGAACTTTCCATTCTCGACAGCCATCTGGCCGTTGACGAGTACATGCTCTATACCCTTCGGAAACCTCCTTGGCTCCTCGAAGCTTGCGACATCCTCAACTGCATCCATTCTGAAGATGACGAGGTCTGCACAGAAACCAGGCCTCAGCAACCCCCTGTCTTTCAAACCCAGCCTCCTGGCTGGCATCGATGCCATCTTTCTTATCGCTTCTTGAATTGTAAGGAGCCCCCCTTCGCGGACATATCGAGCAAGAAACCTTGGATATGTGCCGTAAGCCCTGGGGTGCGGCCTTCCTCTCGATAGGTCGATCGCGTCGGTGCCGATCATTGCCCTCGGGTGATTAAGTACCACTCTGACATCTTCCTCGCACATTGAGAATGATATTATCGAAACCTCGGCGTTCTCCTCTTCAAGTATCTCGAGGACCGTTTCAACGACATCCTTGCCTCTTAGCTTCGAGGCTTCGAAGAGCGTTTTTCCCTCCAGGTTCTTGTTTTTCGATGTTTTGCACTGCGCAACCATTATGCTTTTACCACTATCGTGAACAAGGTCCTTCGCAAGGTCTGGAAAACCGCCTTCGATCTCAGACTTGAGTTTTGCTCGAGTCTTTGTATCCTTCAGCCTCTTCAAAAGGCCCTCAACCCCACCTTCGAGCGCCCAAGGTGGCAAAAGGGCTGTCATCGTCGTCATTCCTGCAGTATACGGGTATGCGTCGAATGTGACATCCAAGCCAATGCTGTTCGCCTCGTCGACAAGCTTGAGCGCTTCAGCAACCTTGCCCCAGTTCGATCTCCCAGATGCTTTGAGGTGCGAAATCTGTACTGGTACCCCTGCCTCCTCCCCGATTTGGATCGCCTCCTTGACCGAATCTATCAGGTTTGCGCCCTCGCCCCGAATGTGCGTGCAGTATACTCCTCCATGCGCAGAAACAACCTTGCAAAGTTCCACGAGCTCGACCGTTGCCGCGTAGATGCCCGGCACGTAGATAAGCCCTGATGAAAGGCCAAACGCTCCCTCCTCAATGCACCTAGAGACCAGAGCCTTCATCTCATCCAGCTCGCGGGAAGAAGCTTGCCTCTCTTCAAAGCCCATCACCGCAGCTCTTATGGTGTTGTGGCCAACAAGCGCTGCAACATTCACGGCCGTTCCACTTTCCTGCAACTGGTCAAGATACTCTCCAAACCCAACCCAGTTCCACTGAAGCCCTTCCTCGCACAGGAATGCAACATATTTTTTCATCTGCTCAAGCCTCTCAGGGTTAACAGGCGCTGCCGACATGCCGCAGTTCCCAACTACCTCGGTCGTGACCCCCTGCATCACCTTCCCTTCAGACCAGGGGTTGGCAGGAAGGACGAAATCGGAGTGGGAGTGTATGTCGATGAAGCCTGGGGAAACGATCAGCCCTCTAGCATTGATTTCGAATCTGCTTGGAGCGTCGATATTTCCGATCGAAATTATTTTTCCGCCCTTTATCCCGATGTCTGCCACAAATGGTTCTGAGCCTGAGCCGTCAACGATGGTTCCTCCCCTAACGGTCACATCTAACTCATGACTCAAATTTTTCACATCCAGGCTTGCTTTGGCGATTCGTCCAAGGAAAATTCTGTGCGAAGAATTATGTGGCATATCTTAGAATGGATAGAAGAATCTGAAGTCAAGAAGTGCTCCACCAATTATAGTGATGATGACAAGACCAATTATGAAACCTATGGCTACAGGTATACCCGATCTCTCGTAGAGTTTACTTCCACCTACTCGAAGTGTGATTGTCTTTGCAATCCATGCCGCAAGCGCCATCGTCCATATGCCTTCAATGAGAGCATGCCCATCTGTAGCTAACAGAAAGCCGATTGGCTCGAGCGGGAACCAGACGAAGCGTGCATGCATGAAGCTCAGAAGCATCGCGAATACTGCTCCCGCGATCATTTGCGGCCACCATGGCTCATATGCGGGCCTGTTTCTCATGGCATCTGGGGTGACCCCCGAATAGGCTGAGGACCACGAGCCACTTACCTGCACTAAATGTGTAACTCCAAAGGTGTACATCCCCCAGATATCTCCTGCAAGAGCGATGAGTGGTGCTAGGATAGAGACGAATAGCATAATTTTGAATACGCTCTTTGAAGATACCTTGTTGGCACTGGCCATCTGATAGGTTGCAAGCGATGATGCAAATGGAGAGCTGCCACCTCCCGACGTTATTGGCTCAACCACTATGGTCGTGCCAAGACTCATCATGACAAACCACTCCCTCGTTCCACCCCCTGTGCCCCCTCCGAGAAGCATCTTCATCGGTCCAAGGTAGAAGGTTGATCCTGCAGGCACAACGAAGCCGACCAATGAATATGCTCGAGTGGCAACAAAACCAACAACTATATTACTCAAGAGGAATAGTAGTGCTGCTGGAATGCTCACATCAACGGCCATGAACAGGGCGACAATCAAGATCGTTGATACACCCATCATTATGTAGGCATTCCTATATGACGTTGGCTCCGTTTTACTGAACTCCCTCAACTTATCTTCGCTTAGTTTGCCAATGGCAGCATTGAAAGTCTCCGCAAGATATTTCCAGTTAAGGGCAATATACGATATGAATATGCCCGTAGTTACACCTGCGCTAGAGAAGACATCCCATTTAAATGGGTCGCCCACCCTATAGCTTATCCTGCCACACCAAACTCTTCCACATCCAGATAGATCAAGAATCCCTGTATAGTAACCCATCGAATAAGCAATCTGCATAAGTATTGCGAACACGAGGTACCAGAACCATGCGCCGAACAGAACGTTTAAGGGGGCCATGTAGAAGATCGCGCCAACTGCCGGATCCTTATTGAATTGTGCCAGACCAACAATTGCCGCTAGAGGCGAGTCGGGGGTTAAGTACTGTGCGCCCATCGTGCAAGTGTTCGTCCTCCAGCCATAGATGTCTGGAAACCACGGGAACATATACATCAGCAGGAGTGGGAGCTGGAAAATGATCCCAAGGATAATACCCACCAATGTCGGTAGACCAAGGCGCGCTCTGAGGGATTTCTCAGTGCTCGTTATTCTATTCACTAACTCCATTGAAATCCGCGTTTGTGGAAAAGGTACCTTTTCCACATCGATCCAGCGCCTCCTCCAAATGACGCCCCATCCTAGCGCAAAGAGGGCAAAAGATACTGCTTCTAGCCCCCACCATGAGAATGTAGGTACCCAGGCGGCCCAAGGAACGAGGGCACCACCATTCACCATCGGCTCGATGACATCAGCTGGAGGTGCCATTAGAAGGGGCCAAGGATCAACCTCAGGTGCAAGTGAGACCCTATCGTAGAAATATGCTGGAATATTAGTCCCCAATGGAAATCCTTGATTAGATGCTGCTATGTAAAGGCATGTTCCAATTGCATAGATGAATGTGTAGGTAGTGAGATTTATTGACTTATGCAGAAGTCTGCCCAAAATTGCAGCTCCCATTATAAGGAAAAGAGGTGTTACGAGCAGTAGGAGTTTACAGCCAATGCTTCCAAGACCGTACCAGCTTGCGTTAGGCGTTAGACCGGTATAAAGGGGCCCAAAGAAGCTGAAGATGATTGTCAGAATAACTATCGGTATCCAAGGTATCTTTTCCTCTTTTATTTCCGTTTGCAAATTCAAGCCCACTTCACCTTCCTGATTTCATATGAAACATTATATAATTATCGGTCAAATTTATCTATCCCATGATGTAAGTTTGATAACAGCATGAGAAAACTAAGGATAACGCAAAGTATCGATGCAGTTTGGTAACCGAAAACCGCATGTAAAAAATGCATGCAAAGATGCCCCCTATAGAGGACATATGAAATGAAGATGGCCCTCTGCATGTTGCAGAAACGGTGGCAACTACAATAAGCGAGGAATGGAACGTAAACCATTGCGAACGCATCTACATGACGAGGTTTCACATAAATATGTAAATTCCAACTTAATTTTTCCTAAAATCATTATCGGCCATTAATCCTTCAGGGTCTGGAAAATAAGATTCCTCACCTTATCCACGGGCGCGACGATGTTGAGCAAGTAAGGCGGAGCGATCTTGAAGAGCTTCTTGAATAGCTCGGCCCTCCTCCTGTCCTTCCTCTCCCCGAATGTTGTGAGGTAGTTGTTGTACCACTTCTCTGGAGCACGGCTCAGGAAATCTACAGCCTCATCCGGCTCCATGGACCTTAGGACCATGCTGTCGTTCGGATCCCTCTTAAGCAGGAAGCAGTTGTATATTCGGATCTCGTCAACAACCCTCTCGGGCCTCAGTATTCTCCTCGGGTCGACCATGACCCTAGGTTCACTTGGCAGGAACTTCTCCCTCGGATCGTCGTTTCTGACGTTCTCAAGTTCGCACTGCCTGAAGATCTGCTCCAACCAGGGATAATTCTCCATAGCGTTGGTGCGCATGTAGAACCATTTCTCACTCGAGTGACCAACTGCCTTGTCGCTTCCGAAGTGGACGAAGATCCAATCGTCCTGGTGGAACTCGCCCCTTGGGTGCTCGATGGCGGGACCGTAGCTGTGGGTTGTCTTTCCCGCGTTCGTAGGGCCAATGAGCAGGTATCCCTTTCCATCTATTGCGGCGCTTGCACCATGAACGCTTAGAATCCCGAACTGGTCCTCGAATATGTCAGCAGCTATTGACAATGTTCCAGGCTTCACCTCGCCGTAGTAGTCATTGTTGAAGACGATGAGCGTTTTGGTATCTGAGTTGTAAACAGCACCTGCATTGATCTCAGGTTTTGCAACCTTCTTCTCGAAGATCTTTTCAGTTTTGATCTTACCACCATCATCGACCGCGTATACTTGTCCATGTGGAACTCTTGAGGGGTCTGTCAGCCACCAGTTTAGGCTGTAGAAGAGCTTGACATGGGGCATGTTCGTGTAAAGTCTCACATGTATTCCATCCAGGGATGCATCTACAGTGTCGGTCACAAATTCCTGGCAGTACTGAACTAACTCATCCCTTCTCTCGATTGAGATGTTCATCGTTTCGTTGTACTGTCTTATCCTTCCGGGATACTTGCTCATATACCAGGGCATTTCTTTCGGTCTCATACAAAATGCAGTTTATTTGTGTTTCTTGACCATTATTATCGGTGCTAAAGCAAGCAACCACACCACTCTTGCTGGAGCCCCCCAACTAAAACGACCTGCCACATGGTTGTCCTTTTCAGCTTCTAAACCGAAAAAAGCAAAATATACTCGCAATGAAGCCGAAATGTTAGGACCATGAAGGACTACTTGGCAGCATGCAGGTTTCCAACGTGCCGAATAGGAGATGTTGCAATTCCACGCCTCATCCTCGGGCACCTGCCATTCGTTGGAGAATCGTACCAAGGCCAAAGCAGGAACTTGGAGTACGTGGCGAGGTTTTCCGACATAGGCAATACGGTGAAGATCATAAAAATTGCAGTTGAAAAATTCGGAATAACGGTAGTGAGTGCGGGATCTATGGGCGATGGCAGCGAATTGGAGCATCTCCTGTTAAGGGCAATAACGGAGGCTGGAAGGGAGACAGGCATAAAGATAGGCATAATCCCGTGCGTTCAGATACCCCTAGCTGTTCTTGGAAGGCCTGTCGATACTTACAGGAGATGGCTAACTTACTATTGGATTGAGCTTGGAGCTTGCAAGGATCTTGCCAGAAGGTATTTGGAAGATCCGATACTGCAGTGCAGAGCAGGTTGGAAAGAAAAGTTCGAAGAAGCATTGAAAAATCTGAAGCCTTATGGGGCTGAGGAAATTAAAAGCCTTCAGGTAGATTTCGAAAAACTGGACATAGCTCTTCAAGCTCTCAAAGGTTTGGAAGTTTTGTTCGTGGAGCTTGGATCTGAGTGTGATTTTCTCGCTATGGCTGGAAGAACAGACATCTTGGGGGAGGTTGTGGACCATGTGCTTGAGGAGTTCGACGGAGTTCTTTTGGGAACGCACCACGCTGGATCTGCCATACCGATACTCGAAAGATCTGAGATAGAGTTTGAAGGTTACGTGACGCCAGTGAACAGGCTCGGCGTCATGATGTTTACTACAGCCGAAGAGGCACTTAACTCGATCAGAAAATCAAAGAAGCCCGTGATAGCGATCAAGCCCTTGGCCGGTGGAAGGATAGAGCCAAGGAGTGCTTTTAGATACGTTTACGAAGAAGCTGGGATGAGTTTCAGCATGGTCGGTGTTGGATCGGAAAAGGAGGCTGAAGAGAATTTTTCAACAGTTGCTGAAATCGTTGGAAGGCATCCTGCTCAGACCATTCCGTAAAGTTCCTTCCAGTAGTGCTCGATCTTCCTCATCTGCTCTGCTGGGATTTCCCTTGAGAATGGCACAACCCTTGACGAGTCGATCGATGAGATCAGGTGCGCAACCGCATTAGCAGTTTCTGCAATATCCTCGACGAAGACGTGCTCTAGGTCGTCGAACTTGCTGTGGTAGAAGAAGTTTGGCCTCCTTCCCCTGAACCATATGGAAGGGATGCCCTGCGCAGATATTGGGTAGTGGTCGCTGAAGGGTGAAACCTCTTGATTAACCTCCGCAGAATACCCGGATTCCATGAGGTCGAATTTCACATAGTCCCTTAGCTCAGTTCCACCAATTATGGAAACCTCGTTGGTCCCTATCCCAGCGCCTACACCATCAAAGTTGATCCCGACGACAATGTTCTTGTGCTCTGCCCTATTTTTGGAAAAGTAGCTGGTTGCCCCTACTGAAAGCTGTTCCTCACTTCCGAATGAGATAAACCTGATTGTCTTCGCAGGTTTCTTTTCGGAGAACAGCTTTGCAAGTTCAATTATTATGGCCACGCCGGAAGCGTTGTCGCAAGCACCGATGCTCCCCGGAACTGTGTCGTGGTGGGCAGATACGACGATCACATCGTCCTTATCTTTAGAGCCAGGAACCTCCGCGATGATATTGTATGATTCTATGTCCTTCATGGACGAATCGATGAGCATCTCGACCTCTGTTCCATCTTTCCTGAGCTTCAGCCCATCCTGGAAGGAGACGCTGACCATTGGCATCGTCCCGTGCCTGAACCAGAAAGGCGGTATCCCCTCAGCCCTAGGCCAAGATGTTGGAACCCTGTCCTCGACCATGATAAGCCCCTTCAGTCCGGAGAACAAAAGCTGCCTGAGCTTCTCCGAACCTTCCTCTGGAGAGTGGGAACCGCCAACACTTCCAGCCATTACGCCAAACTTCCCCTTGACTTCCCTCTTTGCGATATCGAAGGGCGAGGCTGTCTCGATGAAAATCGCCTCTCCCCTTACGAGGCCTCCGGTAGAGCCCGTGTATGAGACCGGGAGGCACTCGATCTCCGCCCTCTCGGGCCTGACGATCCTTAGGACGGCTTCCCTGCAATTCCATATCCTCACTTCGAATGGGTACCTAGAAGGGCTCAATCCTGCACGCCTGAACTCAGCTTCGATTGCCTCCTCGGCTCTAGCCTCTCCCTCGGTGCCTGTGAATCTCGGCCCAACTTCGCATAGAGCCTTTAGCGTCCTCGCTATGCTGTCCACATAAATTCCTGCCAACTCTTGTTCAACCTCTGGCACGCATCAGTTGAAGAGTCTAATTACGTTTATCTTGCCTGGTGGTGATCGATTACTGGATTTTGAAAAATACTAGATTGTGGTTCGCTGCCACCAGTACGTGCTAGCCAAAAATAGCCTAAACGTATTCACTAAAGACTGAAGAAAACATCAAGCTAAAGATCCCCAGCTCAAGGCTCTCTTCGTTCTGTCGAGATGCCAGCCTGCTCAACTGAGCCGGATATACAGTAATTCGCAGAATACAATATAAACATTCCAATAAGTCCCTGTCATTTCACTAGGCATCCATGAGCTTCCAATATGAATTTGGAATTCAAAGATAGACCCTTTCTGCTTTGTATGGGATCGTGCTCGTTATGCCAAGTTCCTCGAGGACACTTTCTTTCTCATCAATCCAATCATAGTTGTAAAAATTCATGACATTGTTTAAGCTGATGGTATATGGATTGGGTTTTGCTGTTTCAACCTTTAAACTATCAAAAGCTTCTTCTCTTCTGTTGCTTTCCTTAGCCCAAATTTATATCTCATATACTTCTCTAGTTGATATGAACTGCTTGCCATTGTCTGTAAGGACCAGCCTTATGGCCCATTATCTTCTGATGGCCTCTCTTATTATCTAAAGCGCATTCTCAGTTTTAGCATAATCGAAGAGTTCAGTTCCAACTACTAGCCTGCTATCAGGTCAAATCGGGCAATCCATAAAAAGCTTTATATAAAATATATAAATTCATAAAATAGATATAAAAATGTCCACATCAACTGAGATTAAGAGTGAGAAAGCCCCTCTTTTGTTGGCAGTCGTTCTAAGCGTTTTCCTTTCAGCCATAGGCACAATCTGGGTTCATCTATTACCAAGTTCACTGGCCAACTTTTACAACCTTGGTCGGGCGATGTGCGCCATGCAGCTTACTGCAGCGCCCTTCGTAGTTTTAATCTTCGCTGGGCTTATCAACAAGTTCCTCATGAAAGGAAAGATGAGCCTAACAACCCTAACATATCTCTACACCATCTCCATGAGCTGCTCCTTCTTCCTTGGAACTTGGATCCCGATCGGCCCTTTTGGAGACATAGTCTCTGCTAGATATACTACCCCCGACTGGGCGGTGTACATCCCGGAGTACATGGCTCCGCCGAGGGAGATAGCCGAACAGGTTCTCAGCGGAGGTGTTCCAATACCATGGGGAGCTTGGATGCCATCGATCATAACCAGCTGGATAGCGCAGGTTCTCTTCGGATGGTTCTTCATCGCGACAGCATCAATATTTAGGCGCCTTTGGATCGATGTTGAGAAAGTTCCTTTCCCGCATGCTATGGCAGCGCATGAGCTTCTGAGAAGAATTCCTGGTGAGGAGAAGCCCAGGGTTTTGAGTCTTAAAAGCCCATTCATTATTGGTATCTTTTTGGGCATAATCTTCCTCTTTCCGATACTTATGGGAGGTTTGTTCCCGTGGTTCCCCGACATCTACAGTTGGCGTGTAAATACATGTGGCCCAGGTTGGTATGCAGTGCCTGGTGACAGCCCCTTAGCTGCAATCGTAGGTTTTAGCTCGTTCATGAAGAATCCTCTAGCAACGGCCATAGCATATCTCGCACCATTGTCGATATCCTTCAATGCATGGTTCTGGCACCTTATCTTCATGGTATTGATGCAGATAGCATATGCGATGGGGTACTATACAGGTATTGAAACAAAGGGTGGCTGTGGCAGGGCATGGTGCTCCCCTAACGGAACTTTAGATCCTCCCTATAATTTCCAGATAATTTCTTATGGAGGGGGGCTCATGGCACTGACTTTTGTTCATATGATACTAAATAGAAGATATCTGGCAGAGACGGTCAAGGCCGCCATGGGCCGATTGGATGCAGAAAGAATGCATGAGATCGAGAAGGATGAAGCGATGAGCTACAGACTTGCATATATCCTCTTCATAGCATGGTTCGTGCTTCTCGTTGTCTTCTTCATGATCGCAGGATTAGGCTTGGCGGCAGCAATACTGATGCCCATAACTTATTTCGTGATATGGATGGCCAATACGAGGCTATACGGGCTGGCAGGTGTTCAGGCTCAGGGCGGCAATCACGGCAACGTCTTCTACAGGCTGCTGCTTTGGCCCAAGGCTCCAGATCCAGTAACACAAGAGTTTGTCCAAGCATCCTACTGGTCGAAGCGAGGCATAGATGGGACAGAGTGCATGGGAAGTGGCGTTATCTTCTCGAGCTTCGCGTCATATAGAATGGCCAGTCTGACCGGCGTGAACGCTAAAGGAATCTTCAAAGTCATGATGATCTCAGTGCTCATAGCGCCTTTGGTGATCACCACAGTATTCCTATGGATGTGTTACATTTATGGTGCCACTAAATTTTATGTTGGAAGCGTTGTGATGGGAATATCGCAGTTCTATGGATATTCGAACCCTGACAGCTGGTTAGTGTCTCCAGGAAAGGAGCCGGTATTGCCGTACGTGCTTCTCGGAATCGTAATAGTGGGTGCGCTGTCATTTCTACATAGCAGGTTTGTCTGGTTCCCCTTTGAGCCTGTGGGCTTCATAATCGGTACGAGCTGGATATCGGTCCTGTGGGGATATTGGGGACCTTTCCTTATTGCCTGGATCCTCAAAACGCTTACTATGAGGTTGGGCGGGAGCAGGGCCTACGAGCAGTACGGTGCCCCAATAGCTGCTGGCTTTGTGCTGGGCTACATGGTAACGGTACTTGTGGGCGGAATCATGGGAATAACTCGCTTCTTCTATCCATACTAGTATTAATCCCAATCCATCCTCGTTCGCTGCTTCCAGTAGCCAAAAATAGCCCCAACGTATTCGCTCAGGACCAACAAGAACGTCGAGCTAGAAATCCCAGCAAGCATCCATCGGTCTGTAGAGATGCGATCCTGCTCAACTGAGCATGAAACCTCTGCTTAGATGCTGCAACCTTTACATCTTGGACCTTTCGGCATGCAGTGGGGTAAATGATTAAAGAAAGACCTTCCAAGAAGATATGGCTGAGATATTGGGCAAGAGTGCTGAAAAGCTAAGGGAAGCCTTTAATGATGTCCCAAGCGACCTTGATTTGGTAGAGAAAACTTCTGGCATAAAATTTGGGCCTCTGATCTTTTCTAATGCCTTCACAGTAAGGTGATATATTTGGTGCCTCTGCTTCACTCTTGGAGGCTGCAAAGATTTATGGTGTTCCTGTGATGAAAAAATTTGCAAACCAGAGGCTTGAGGGTTCAAAATGGGTAGCGTAAAAGATTTGGAAGTAATCATGAAGCCTACGCATGATGTTATGGGCGTAGGTCGGTTCCACTTTTCGGACCGCTATTCGGTGTTTGATTGGGGTGAAATGCCAGACCACATCGTGGGCAAAGGCGCAGCCTTATGCATCATGGGCGCCCACTGCTTCGAAAGGCTTGAAGAGAAGGGTGTGAAAACCCACTATCGCGGGCTTGTAGATGAGATGGGGCGAGTTGTCCGTATCAACGAGCTGGAAAGACCAACAGATGTCATGGAAATCAACCTAGTAAATGTTTACAGGCCTAGGGCTTTTGTGGAAGGGGGCAAATTGAAATACGATTATAGCACTTACACGCCAAATCTGAGAAACTATCTGATCCCCCTGGAAATAATTTACAGAAACGGCCTGCCAGAGGGCTCCTCGGTCTTCAAAAGGCTTGAACAGGGCTTTATTACGCTTGAAGAACTGGGCTTAGACCACATGCCAAGACCGGGTGAAAGACTCACAAAACCCATTTTCGAAGTAAGCACAAAACTCGAGGAGGGGGACAGATATGTCTCGTGGAAGGAGGCGCAAAAAATCGCGGGACTAAAGGATGAAGAAGTTGACGAGGTCAAGGCTTTGCTATTGAAGGTCGACGAAACAATAACCGAAATAGCATCAAAAGCAGGTTTGGTGAATGAGGATGGAAAAATCGAGTTGGCCTTTGATCCTGAAAGGCGGCCAATGGTCGTAGATGTTGTTGGAACCATGGACGAGTGCAGATTCACCTACAATGGTCTGCACGTAAGCAAGGAAATAGCCCGAATATACTATAGGCGGACGGAGTGGGCAAGGGAAGTTGAGGAGTGCAAGAAAAAAGCAAAAGAGCAGGGCATAGAGGACTGGAAGATGCTGGTAAAATCTCAACCACCAAAACTAGATCCGAAACTGAAAACACTGATAAGCCAAATGTATATGGCAGTGACAAACGAGGCAATTGGGAGAAAATTTTTTGAATCTCCAAAACTTGCAGAAATAATGAAAAACTTTCAATAAGGTGAGTCTCAGCCCATATTATGGATGGCACTCAGGGTGTGCTTCAAAACAATTATTCAACCGGAGCTCATGCAAGCAATGAGTTCGTCAAAAGTGCTTGTTAGCGACTCATGGGAATAACTTGCTTCTTCTATCCATAACAGTCTAAATCCCTCTTCAATAAGTTATCTCTTACAATGAGCCTACAGTGCTGCAAGAGCTAATAATTTCCACTCTCAGCTCGAATAGGCTTCATCGCAGAGCTGAACGGCCGTCTCAACTATGGCATTGAAAGCCGAAGGAGCAAGAGGCGCTATGTCGTAGAACTTGTATGCTGAATCGACTTCATATCCTCCCTGCTCTATTGCTTCAGGCGTTGGCATGTAACCTATGCAGCCGTTGGAATATCCTGCCACGACTGTGTGTTTGAATTTAGACCTTGCCTTGATCCCAAGTGCTATCTCAATGAATGGTTCACCAGGTATGGCAACAAGGACGGTGCTTCCTACTCTCATGACCTGGAGCTGTATCTCCTGCTTCAGATTTCTCTCTCCTTTTCTGACAAGTTCGGCAACGGTATTGGCCCATTCTAGAAGCCCCTGCCAGAGCTCTATGGTACCATGCTCATTTCTCTGTTTCGCAGATTCTAGATTGTTCAGGCACTCGATACGTTCTTTCTCTATCTCTTCCTCACTGGGCAACTCCTGAAGGGAAAGTTCGATCTTCCTTACCAAGCTCATCAATGGATAGCCTTCTTCTATCTCAGATCGTTCGACTGCCATTATGGCTTCTCTTCCAAGAGCACCGCCAAGCCGCTCAGCGTCCTCAAATTTACCTCCGACAACTTTTGAGTTGATATTTCCACAGCAACCCTGTATGAACATCGCTACCGAACCTTTCATTGCCCTCTCGATTTCTGCTACAGCATAGCCAGGGTAATCGGCGGAGACAAGCAGATTGGATGAGCCCAGCACAACGGGATGGCAAGCGTAGTTAAGGAGCACCGTCCTGCTTGCCGAAGACTCAAATGTTATAGCAGTTACAGTTGGGTCTGTAGGGCCTAGTGGATTTTCTCCCAAGATGACCTTGCCTTCCTTTGTCATTTCCCTCCTGTTGACCCCGATATTGCATCTTCCCTCCCCGACTCTTATAACGGAATCTCGCTTGTTCATAGAAGCTTCGTGAATTGCGCCAACGATCTTTTTCTCGACGCTTCTGACATAATCTTCATCTCTATCTCCCAATCCTCTGAGCGTAATAGTTGCTGGACCTGAGTGGGTATGCGAGGAGCAGAGCATGGTATTATTGGCAGGAATTCCCACTTTCTCTGCACCTTCCCAAATCGTTCTCACAATATCCATATCGAGACCGAGAAGATCCATTGTTACGATAGCTAGATCGCTTCTGGAATCAGATGACGATTGCTTTTGCATAGATATCGTCATGTATGCCTTGCGCTGGGCCAACTCTTCCTCCAAATCCTGTCAAAAAAATTCCTGCAGGTGGAGTTATCTTAGTCACAGCTCTACCGGACTTGAGCTTTGCCATGCTATGTAACTTATTTTTATATGCTTTAAACCTAACTATCTATACTTGACTTTTTGATGGTATTGTTACAATAAAGGCTGCATGCTTGCTGGTTCAGTATAATGGTTTGAGCTAGTATGCGTATGTTGAGTCAACATGGAGGAGATAATGAAAGATATTATGAGAAGCAGTTTGATGCGAGCAATGATGCAGGTTATTTTTGTTTCTTTAAAATTCATCTTAGGAAGTCGTCGAATGTCCAGTAGTGATCCTCTTCTTGGCCTATTATGTCCTCGAACATGCGGCGTGTCTTGCTGTCTCCACGCTTCATCGCCTCATCGATAATTTTTCTGTACAATACTAAAGCATAGTTTTCAGCTTCGTGGTCCAACTTCAAGAAGTCATCTACAGTTTCGCCGATCTGTGGAAGAGGATCGGGTTCGGTTGTTGCTTCGCCCTCTAGCAGATAAATTCTGTCTGAGATCTTTTCTAGGTGCTCCATCTCTGCCTTGAAAATGGGTATGAGCAGTTCACTTACAACTTTGGCTTTGTTTTTTTCGGTCACGACTTCGAGAGCTGTATTCTTTTCTCGCAATGCAAGAAGAGAGGCTTTCTCATGCTGGTTCGTATATTGTATTATGGCAGAGATTTCAGCCGCAACAGCCTTGTTGAGTAAATCAAAATAGTCGCTAGTAAATATTCTACGCCACTCCGATAGAGGTGCTTGCTCCGATCCTTCTGGTTCGTCTTGTATGTTTACATATTCTTGGAATTTGAACAGGTGCTTCTCTTCATCAGAGTATATTTTTTCGAACAGTTCTCGCGTTTCCCAATCCTCAACTTTCCTGGCCGCGTCGATGATGTTGCGATACAGTACAAGCGCCTCCTCTTCAGCTTTCAAGCCATATTTTGCGAATTCACTAAGACTATTACCGATGTTTGGTTTGCTCGACTTAGTCGTCGCAGATCCACCAAGGTAATATATCCGTTCCATGACCGAGGCAGCGTGTTTCATCTCCATGATGGCAAATTCTCTTAAAAATTTCCCAACAGCCTCATATGTGGTTTTATCTAATAGGATATTCTCGGGAATAACTTTTCGCATCAGTTTTTCCATCTTCCCATGCTGTAACATATATTGTATTGAAACTTGGATTTCCCTAGAAACAGCCTTGTTTAGCAATTCAAAATAATCAGATGTAGCTTTAACAGCCATTTTAGATCGTCTCATTTTTAGATAAATGATACTTATAAACTTCACTCATTGCAGGGTTGTCACCTTGTTTGTAACCCTATCGTAAATTCTAAGAACTTGGTTATTTTGGAGGGCCCTGATGACAACACAGCTTGAAAAGTAGGTCACAGGAGACAAGAATTTGCTTGCTCTGAGTGAAATCAAAGGTTACGCAAATGCTCGAGATTTTAAGATAGGCATAGAAACGAAGGTTCTGTTTTTTATAAATTTGCACTAATTTGTTTCGTGGTATTGATGAATCATTATTGCGGAGTAAAACCTCAATATTTGCATCCTATGAAAGTGCTTATGAATAGAAGCAGAAGTACGACAGCGCGTTAACAGTTAGGTCATGGAGAGATCTAAGATAAGATACGGCGCTTCGTCCCGGATGCCCTGGTAGTCGTCAAGTGGTTTGTTGATGAGGAAGGCTCTGACAGGGCCATAATGCTAAAAGATGAATTCGTTAGTTGAACTATAGATCTAATGTTCCCATCTCTTCTGCTATATGAGGCCGTTAACGCCCTTAGGTTAGATCAAAAAAGAATGGACAAATTTCGCATTGTTTCATCTCTTCCCAGTCAAATTGATGGTCACAAGAAGAATCACTTAAAAAGTTCTGTTTTACTTTTTCACAGCTTCACGTATGCCTATGAGAGGTGCCACCGAATAATTATATCTTGGGGAGAAGGGCCGGCCGTTTATTCCTCGTTTTCCTGTAAACTTCACGCACATAGCTCCCGAAAATCGCTAGATAGCCGAACTGCACCAGGAGTAAAAGCAGTGAAGGAGCATCATGATAACCAAAGAACACATGCAGAACTGAACCCAATGGACCATCTTCAGGTAATATAGAACTCAAGTCGTAGACGCGTTCAACAATGGAAGGCAACACGCCAAGCTCCTGCAATGCTTTCGCTCCATGCATCGTAATACCCGACGCAAACAGAATCAGCAAAATGCTCGTGTACATGAAAAACTTTCTCCAATCCAGCCTTACTGTTCCACGCATGATAAAGAATGCTACAACGGATGCGGCAAACAAACCCAAAGTGGCACCGATAATGGTTTCTGTGAAGGAAATGGTGGCAGCAGCGGACAAAAACAGAATGGTCTCAGCTCCTTCTCTTAGAATCGACGTGAAGGCCAGGCCAGATATCCCCAGCAATTGCCCTGAAGAAATCGCAACGTCGACCTTCTCCTGCAACTCGCCCTTGACTTTGCGCGCATTCTTTGCCATCCAAAATACCATGTAGGTCAACATGGCAGCCGCGGTGAACATGGAAATAGCCTCAAACCACAGGCCAGCATAACTCTCGGCATAACCGTAAAAGGTCCAAAAGATCATTGAAAGGAAGGCACTGGCCAGAACAGCGAGCCCACTTCCCAGCCAGAGGTATTTGCCAAGGTCGTTCCTTTTGATCTTCCTAAGGTAAGCGGCAACTATGGCGATTGCTAGCGCAGCTTCCATGCCTTCCCGCAAAGTGATGACAAACTGCGCAAACATTCGCTGCTTTCAACTCTTTAAAGAATTGCTGTTGTTCATATTTATACAGTCCTCTTTACGTTTGCTCAAACCTTTCCTCAATTGCAGTAACATTTCACAAGCCATGGTCAGAAATAACAGCATGAGATATGGAGACCATGAATTAAGATTCGAGACTATCATGCATAAAAAGAAGATTTTTCTGACCTGAGCTACAAGGTAAACATGAAGCTGAAAATATTGCATCTTAGAATGAGCATGCAGGAAAAGAAAAATTGCGTTGGGAAAAAATAGTGGAGAAGGGCAGCCATTTTAGGGCAGGACGATTTTGGCAGCCCCGCTCCACTGCACCGCGATTCCGAAACTAAGCATCGTTCGACTCTAGCTGGTAAAGACCCAGGTCGATGGGCAGCTTCTCTTCCATTCCTGCATCAGGTTCGACGTTGTAAAGTTCCACGGGGAAAAGCCCGTAGCCCGTCATCAAGTGGGGGCTGTTTACACCAGTCAAAAGCAACGTGACCTTCAGCATACCGGAAAGTGCTGGGTCGACCCTCGCTCCCCAGAAGACGTATGCATTCTGGTCGATCATCTCGCTGACTATCTCGGCGCTCCTAGTGACCTCGCTGAGCGTCATGCTGTTGTCTCCGGATACATGGACGAGAGCTCCATTTGCTCCCTCGTAACTGACATCCAGCAATGGGTTGTTCAGTGCCCTGATGACAGCTTCCTCGCTTCTATTTGGAGCGTTGCTCTGGCCGATTCCCACGAATGTTACTCCACCTCTAATCATCATAGCCCTTATGTCGGCAAAGTCCAAGTTGATCAGGCTTGGCCTGCTTATCGTGTCTGTGATGCCGCTTATCATGTTGGCCAAAGTTGTGTCTGCAACCTTGAAGGCCTCGTCGAAAGCAAGGTTTGGGACGAGCCCCATGAGGCGGTCGTTCTCGATTATGACTACGGTGTTGCTGCTTCTCCTCATCTTGTTGAGTCCATCCAGAGCGATGCTGAGCCTTCCCCTCTCGTGCCTGAACGGCATTGTGACAACGCCTACTACAATCGCGCCCTTCTTCTGCGCCATATCAGCTATGACAGGTGCTGCGGCTGTACCCGTTCCGCCTCCCATGCCTGCGCTCACGAAGCAGATGTCGCAACCTTCAAGAAGAGGTTCGATGAGGCCGATGCTTTCTTCTATTGCAGCCTTTCCTATGGCAGGATTGCCTCCGGCACCAAGTCCGCGCGTAGTCTTCTCACCTATCAGAATGCTCCTGTGGCTCCTGACCGTGTCGAGGTGTGCCCTGTCTGTGTTTACGGCAATGCACTCCACTCCCATGCAGCCGGTGTCCATCATCCTATCTACTGTGTTGCAGCCGCATCCTCCGGCGCCGATAAGCAGAATCTTAGCATAGCCAGGAGGTCTGAGCCCCTGAAGCTGGCCGTCGTGCCAAGTGTAGCGAAGTACATTGTCCAGAGGGCCGCTGGGTGAACGGTAGGAATTGAGGTTCAAACCATAGCACCTCCCATTAGTGCTTAGATCTCCTCGGATGGCAGCTGAGAGGTAAGGGAGCGGAGCGGAGAGTCCTCGTCGATTGCAGGAAGGTCACCAAGCAGGTTGTTGAGCCTCTTTCTGGCCTTCAAGTCCCTTGCCAAGAGGTCCCGAACTGCGATGCGAACGGCCTCAGCAACACTTGAATAGAATCCCTCGTTTGCAAGCCTCTCGAGCTCTGCCAGCTGCCACTCGCTGAAATGCACATTATACGCCTTCAAACCCAAGCCAACTCACCTCCTTGCTCCGCTTGTCAGAATCTTTGTACTGAGCACCTCATCTTTGAAATTGCCTGGCAGGTACTTGACGTGCGCAACCTCGAAGCTGTTCGTAACCGCGGACTCCTCCATCCTGAGCTTGACCTCACGCTCGATCTCGCTGTCACCCCAGTAGTTGAACTCCGAGTTGTCGCGCTGGACGAGCACAACGACTACGACGGGTTTCTGGCTTGACATTCTAGGGTCCCTCCTTTTTGCTTTCCTTTCCTGCTGCCAGAGCCTCTTTTTCGACAGTTAGAGGTTCAGGACTCTTCGAGGTTCCGACTGCTATGGTGCCTTGAGGTTCAGCTTCAGCTTCGGCTTCGGCTTCAGCTTCGGCTCCAGCTTCGGCTTCGGCTCCAGCTTCAACTTGCTGCTTCTTCGCCTTCTTCGGTCCCCTGTGCGTCTTCGCCCTGTCTCCTAAACCATAGGTGTCCTTTACGCTTCCGCCGTGTGCCAGTATCATGTTCTGGATTGTCTCTTCTCGCCCAAAGTACTCCCTGAGGAGCAGGTCCCTTACGGCTGCCCTTATCACGTCAGCGACGCTGCCGTATAGTTTGGCGTTTACGAGGTCGTTCATCGCCTTGATGTGCTGTTCGGTGAATCTGATGTTCAGGCTCTTCATGCCAAGGCCTCCTTGCTGGCTAAGTTCCAGTGGAAATCAGGTCTCCAGTGGAAATCAGATCCAACACCAGAGCAACCACGATTCCCGTACCTTAACACCCCGCCAGAGTATTCGCCAAGCATGTTGCAGTCATACTCCAGTACTAGCCGGGTGTTAGTGGAGTCTAACGAAAATAATACTTAGCCATGGAAAATGGCCGATTTTGAGGAGCCCTGGCTATTTAATTTCCGTAAAGGGCCTGTGGTGCGTAGAAATTCCTGTAAAAAATCGAAAGTATTACGCAGACACTATCCACATTTCAGGTCGGCACATTTCAGTGTCTTTCAAACTTTAATCAATTGTATTTGCTCTGTCTAAAAAAAATTCGACCCAAGTTAATGCTGCATCGTTGTTAATGTTAAGGATTATAGCAATTTGCCTTACACATAATACCATGAGCTCTCTGCGTATTACCATCTTTCCTTGATAATTTTTCTAATGGCACATGAGGGGGAGAAACCTTTTCCTCCCTTCTACCTCTTATTCGTTCTTTTGTAGCATATGAGTGAGCACATGCCATCTTCAAACATTACGATCTTTGTTGTTGCCATTTTATCCGTGATCGTTTTAATACCTTGGTATGTAGAATTCGAATTCCACATAGGGTATTTCTCCTCTTTGTTTTAGATCGGATAAAACTTGGTCCATACAATCCGCTAGCTTCATCAGTATTTCCGCAAATCGTTTTAGGGTTTTATTGTCATCCTCAAGCGCTTGCTCATCCGCTTCGTAGCCAGCATCGCCAAACTTCTTCTCAAGCTCATTCAAGATTTCTTCTTCGAAATCGATATCCAATACAGTCCCATTGAGTATAGTATTCAGTTCCTCTCTCATCTGTGGTTGCTTCAGGATTCTTGAGTTCCAAATGGGTATTGGCTTATCACGCCCCTTTCGCCATTCAAGGTAACATGCCCCAATATTTTTTATGAGTTTGTCGGCTTCGTCTCCTACAGTGCCTGGGTTGTAATTCCTATCGAAGATTTTGGGTAATATCGTGAATCCTTTCCTTGATAGCCACCTGGCCGTAACATCAAGATGCTCCGGCGACCATTCCCAATGAAACAGATGAGGATCTTTTATGACTTTGAGCATTTTGCTTGCACTATCGAAGCTTGCCGTTATTACTAATCCTTCTCCCATTGTTATCCCTCCAAAACATAATAGTCCTCTGCATATAGTACTGTTATCCCATTTCTTATAAGCCAGTTTATGATTCCCCTTAATCCTGCACAATCAGGATTCTCAGGTGGGGGTCTTCTTAGAAACCAAAATACTAGCTTCTTACCTGCTTTTTTAGCTATTATTGGATATTTTTTGCCTTGGTCTATAATATGGTCAAATTGATCGCCCCTTTCCATTCCTGTCTTGCATTCTACTATGTATTCTTCGCTCGTAAGGTCTGGTGCACAATCAAAATATCCTAGATCTTTATCATAATCGTAGTAATGCTTATTATTTTTTATCTGTTTAGCTCCCCATTCTTCTTCTAGCTTTCTCCTAGCAAGACTTCGTGAAAGATCATGGTCTTCCCCATCATATTGGATGATCGTATTTTTCCGGATTTCTGCTTGCTCAAGTTGTTCCTCAGCAACATCTTCCCCATAGCGCCCGCTTCCCTTCTCGTTAATCATCTCAGATGTCTGCTGCTGGGTATATTGCTGCGTGTGCCTTTCCCTGAAGCTCGGCTGCTGCGGGTAGTTCATGATGCCGAGGTTATGGAGCGCGAACGCCTCTAGTCCCAGTCCGAGGCCGACGCTCCCGAGACCTACTCCAATGCTCGCACCAGCCATCGTCCCCCCTACAAGTACCGCTCCAGCTGGTACTGCCGCCCCAAAAGTGACGAACGAGCCCGCTACTACGAGCACAACGCCCGCGGCCATCGTGATGTATGGCGCATATGGTCTGACGGTTTCATATAGATTGTTGAGACCGCTCGCTATTGCGGAGCCGAAGCCCTGCAATCTAGCCCAGGTGTTCTGAGCTGCACCTGAGAGCGAAGATTCAAA
>Ga0123519_10001172_pt1 | contig 45179 bp, 52 predicted proteins | sample YelNatPaOPRAMG02_FD_87396 | JGI IMG/M metagenome (GOLD analysis project Ga0123519, IMG submission 87396) | Hot spring microbial communities from Yellowstone National Park - Yellowstone National Park OP-RAMG-02 (version 2) | ecosystem: Environmental > Aquatic > Thermal springs > Hot (42-90C) ...
ACGAATCTTGGTTCCAAGAGATATTAGAGGGGCGCCCCTCAGGCCACTTCAGAAGAAGGAAGCCCGGCGAAGGCCCATATACACAGAAGTTCAGGCACATAGAGTAAGATCTTAAACCCCTCCTCCTCTTCTTTTTTCTGGCTATGTGCCCTTGGTTCATTGTTGCTAAGGTTAGCGATATCAAACCTAATTCGATGAAAGAATTTGAGGTGGCAGGATGCAAGATACTTTTAGTGAACGCTTTAGACAAATTATACGCTATCGAGGCGAGCTGCCCACACATGGGATATGCTCTTAAATTCGGCTCCCTTTCAGGCAAGGTTCTCCGCTGCGGATTCCACTACGCTGAGTTCGATGTGGAAGACGGTAGAGTGCTAAAAGAGCCAGTTGACAGTAAAGGTACCAGAGGATTGAAGAGTTACCCTGCGAAGGTTAAGGGTGAAAACATCTTAGTTCTGTTAGAGGAGCAGAAGTAGTAGCCCAAGCGCTATGGTGTAGAAGCCGAATATGTGGAAGAAGCACCTAAGACAGCTGGTATAGATAGGAGGAAGGAGAATCTGAACGACTCCTCACGCTTCACACCAGTCAAGAGCGCTGCACTTATAGTCAACCCACTTCTCGAGAAAACCGGGAGTAGGGCTAATGCTTGCGCCAAACCTATGAGTAGGGCTTCATTAGCTGAAATGGCTGCTGAACCACCTCTTCTGAGCTTGGATGAAGCGACGAATAAACCCGATGCTGTGAAGCAGAGCCCCAGCACCCTAAGATCAAATAGAGCGAGGTAGTAGTCGTAAAATAAAAAACCTACGACGGCCACTGGCACAGACCCTAGTAGTATGAGTGGTATGAGCCTCAGTTGCTCCGATCTAAAGTCGAGTTTTAGAGCGGCTGAAGCCATCTGCACTAGGTCGCTCCCAAAGTAGGTAAGTATGACCAATAGGGTTGCTATGTGCAGAGCAACATCGAATAGCAGAGGCTCCTCAAGCCCAAGTAGAATCTGTGCAGCTGTTAGGTGTCCCGAGCTTGAAATCGGCAGCCACCACGCAACTCCTTGCGTGAAGCCTAGAAGCAGTGCCTCTAACGCATCCATTTTGGCTGTTTTAACTCTCCATGTAGCCTTTGGCTAGGTAGTGGTATAGTAGCACAACAAACCCTTGACTACAACACCGTTACCTGAAAGTAGGGCAGGTATTATCTTGGCTGAAGCGGTATAAAGAGGATAGTTGAATGGAGTGATGGCTGCAACAACACCTATAGGCTCCCTTATAACCAAAGCGAACTTCCCAGAAGTGCCTTCAGACCAATCTCCAGGTATATATTCGCCATAAATCTTCCTTGCTTCCTCGAGCGTTAGTTGTAGCCTCTCAAGTGTAGCCTTAACTTCACTCTCAGCATCACTACGTGTCTTGCCAGCCTCTAGCATAAGCGTTCTTACAAACTCACCCTTATATTTCTCGAGGGTGAGCTCAGCCCTTTTGGATATTTGTATGCGATCTATCCCCGGTATCTCTCTGATCCTCTCTTTATTTGAATACGCCGAATCAACAGCTCCTTTTACATCTTGAGCCGTTGCTGCTGGAACCTTAGCGATGATCTTGCCGTTTATAGGTGTATCTACTGTAAGGAGTTCTTTTGAACTTGACTCAACCCAAGAGCCTCCTATGCACATTTTAAAGCAAGGTATGCCCTCTGCATCTTGATGCCAAATTTCATCAAATATACTTGAGAGCTTTAAATCAAAGTCTTCTTTAGACATCCATGTTAAAAGGGGTTACTCCAGCAATATGAACATATAGGTGCTAATTTAAGATCGTAGGAATAATGTGGTCTTTTGTTCAAGATACGCGTAAATGTCTGCCTTATTATCGGCTAATATGCTTATTTAGGACATCCGAAGACCATCTGATTATATGAGGATAGGTGCTCACTTCTGGATCTGGGAGCCTTCCGTAACAGTAGAGAACTTGGATTTGATAGGTAAGATAAGTAGATTAGGGTTCGATGCGGTCGAGTTCCCAGTCTTAGATGTATCCTTTCCGGTTGAGGAAGTTCAGCAGACGCTCACGACCACTAACCTAAGCGTTGCAGTAACAGCAGGCTGCTTCCCGCACACAGACCCTACAAGCAGAGACCCAAGCATAAGGGGTAGTGCCCTAAGATACCTTAACTATGTAGTTGAATCAGCCTCAAAAATTGGGGCTGAAGTAGTTGCTGGCCCGATCTACTCAGCGGTTGGAGACCTAAGATTTTTAACCATAGAGGAAAAGATCGATCTAATGACCACTTCTGCCAAAGCCCTAAAGCCTATCGCAAAAAAGGCGAGGGAATTAGGGTTAAAGCTCGCACTTGAACCGCTCAACAGATACGACATAAGCCTAATCAACACAGCATCAGAAGGGATTCAACTGGTTGAGAAGATAGGTGAAGAGAACGTCGGTCTTCTGCTAGACACCTTCCACATGAATATAGAAGAGAAGAACATAGGTCAGGCTATAAGGTCTACTGGTAAACGGCTGTATCACCTACACACATCAGAATCCAACCGAGGCGCACCAGGCTCAGGGACAGTTAACTGGGGCGAGGTTGCTGATGCCGTTAAGAACATAGGCTACAGCGGGCTAGGCGTAATAGAATCCTTCACACCGAAGGACGCTAATTTTGCCGGTGCTATGCGTATATGGTCACCTAAAGCACCTACACAGGATCAGCTAGCACTTGAGGGGTTGAATTTTCTGCGAAAGATATTCAGGTAGTCCTAGGACTATGACCAAGTGATTTTAACTTCTCTTTAACCGCCTTAGCCTCATCGTAGGCAAGAGGTATACCGTAGGGTCGCCGTTGCCCTATCTTCATAACAGTCGATTCGGTGAAAACTTCTTCTACCGCCATAGGCTGCTCATATTCAATAAGCCCTTCTAGGTCTACAACATAATCCCAACCATTTCTTCTTGCGAAGTCATAGCCCTCGTCAGATGAATATAAAACAGATCCTCCCGCACAAACCCCTTCACCTAAAAGAAGATATCTACTGCCTTTTTCATACTTCATCACAAAATACGCCCTACTACCTTTACCCAGCTCAGAAGGCTCACCCTTCATAAAGTATCTTTTTCTTAATCTGAATACGCTTTCAAAGAACTCTTGGTTAAGAAGTTTAAAGATGTAATCATTACCAACTATACGCATACATACCTTTACGGCTTGGATAGTAATTTAACTTTTATCAAGCTCTTATCCTCAGCTGCTATTCGCTTCTAACAGTAATCTCAACTGTAATAGGTATGCATCCCTCCAATGAACGTGTTATATGGCAGTATTCCTTAGCAAGCTCGATAAACCTCCTAACTCTCTCAACCTCATCCCCAGCCGTGGATGCCTCCATCTTCACTTCTACCCCATTTACCCTGTATGCCCCCTCCACAAGCTTCACCTCACCTCTAACATTCACCTGAATCTTCTTTAATGGCAGATTGAAGCGCTCTTTAAAGTTCAAGAAGGTTGTAATCAAACAGCCGCCTATTGCTGATAGCAGCAGCTCATCTGGGCAGAAGCTTCTACCTAACCCGTTAAACTCTTTAGGCATATCAAAATCTAGTTTACGTTGGCTCGTCTTTGCTTCTCCACCAGTCAGACCATCCCAATTGACCGTAACGCTACACTTGTAGACCTCAGGCCCTATATGGGGCATAACCTGCTCATTCTTTTCGTCGGATTTAAAGTTCGCTGCAAAACCTTTTTAATCATCTCCATTAATCGAGCTGCTGTGCCTTGAATTGGGTGAAGCGCCTATCTGCCTTATCGCAGGTTCTAAAAGTGATGCGGAGTATGTGAAGAGGGCTGAAGAGGTTTTGAATAAGCTTGGGTTAAAGTATGATGTAGCCTTCCTCTCTGCGCATAGGAATTATGAGGACCTAGACATTTACCTCTCAAATTCGAAGGCTGAGGTCTATGTTGCCATAGCTGGTTTAGCAGCCCATCTACCTGGCTATATCGCTTCTAGAACTCTTAAGCCAGTCATAGGTGTGCCTATCAATAAAGCCCTAGGTGGGTTCGATTCGCTGCTCTCAATAGTTCAGATGCCCAGAGGAGTCCCTGTTGCATGTGTTGGTATCGATAACCCAGAAAATGGCGCTCTTTTAGCAGCCGAAATCTTATCTCTGAAGGAACCCAGCGTAGCCGAGAAGATAGCACTCTACAGAAGGGGGAAGCTGTGATGGCTGCACCAGAGATCCGCTTCATAAAGAGCGGTAAGGTTAAGGATGTTTATCAGTACGGTAGAGATAAGCTGATGTTCGTCTTCTCAGATAGGGTCTCGGCATTCGATGTAGTGCTCCCAACACCTATACCAAGGAAAGGCGAGGTGCTCTGCAGATTCAGCGAATTCTGGTTCCAAGTGCTACCCTACCCCAACCATATGCTTGAAGTGATATCACCAAACAAGATGATCACAAAGAAGCTCAAGATGATCCCCTTAGAATGTGTGGTTAGAGGGTATAACTACGGAAGCTACTATGGGAGGTTGAGTAAGGGGCTGCTTAAAGCGGATAAACCTTCGAGGCTTGCGGAAGAGCTTCCCCAACCTGTCTTTGACCCGACTACAAAGTCTGAGACCAAGGATCTGCCTATAACGAAGAGTGAAGCGGTTGCGCAAGGTCTAGTCACAGCTGAAGAGTACGATCGGCTCGAAGAAGCCTCCATCAAACTCTATAATGAAATGAGGAGGAGGGCTGATAAGGCTGGATTCATAATAGCCGATGTTAAATTCGAGTTCGGGAGAGATGAAGAGGGGCAGATCATACTCGCGGACTCGCTGGGACCTGACGAGTTCAGACTCTGGTTGAAGTCAGAGTATAAAGTTGGTGTGGAGCAGAATAGCTACGATAAACAGATCGTGAGGGATTGGTTGATCAAAGTTTCTTTTAGATCTAAGTTAGAGGAAGCGAGGAAGGCTCAGCTGCCCTTACCTACTCCACCTGATCTGCCTAGAGAGCTTGTAGATGAGACCGTGAGAAGATACATAACTGCTTATGAGCTCATATCTGGTAGACGCCTTTAATGGAGCGTAGCAGTAATATAGTAGGGTGTGTATCGAGCATCCAAAGTGGTATGAAGCCTAAGTCATATGCTGAAGCAGGTGTAGACGTAGCGGAGATGAAGCGTAGACACAAAGATCTAGCCAAGATCTTCTCTTCCACCTTTAGGTTCAGAAGGGGAAAGGTTGGTTCTGTCTACTACGGGATAGGGCATTATGCTGGGCTGATAGATCTAAAGGACGGTAGGCTTCTTGCCACACACATTGATGGTGTTGGAACAAAGGTCATCGTGGCGCAGATGCTTGAAAAATATGATACCGTTGGCATAGACTGTGTTGCCATGAATGTGAACGACATAATCTGCGTAGGTGCTGAGCCCCTAGCCTTCCTCGACTACCTAGCTCTAAAGAAGCCCGATCAGCATCTTATCCAACAAGTAGCAGAAGGTGTTGCAAAGGGAGCGGCTTTAGCTGGTGTGGCTGTGGTAGGTGGGGAAACAGCTATCCTACCAGATCTTTTGGCTGAGGGTGAGAAAACATTCGACTTAGCCGGCGCAGTTGTTGGTTTAGTTGAAAAGAGCAAGCTCGTAACAGGAGAGCGGATAAAGGAGGGTGATGTTGTGATAGGTGTAGGCAGCTCAGGTATACACTCTAACGGCCTCACTTTAGCGCGGAAGCTCCTTCTAACCAGGTATACTCTTCACGAAGCAGTTGAACCTCTTGAGCGGAGCTTGGGTGAAGAGCTCCTTGAGCCCACCTTAATCTATGTTAAACCCGTTCTTGAGATCTTAAGGAAGGGTATCTATGTTTCGGGGTTGGCGCATATTACCGGAGGTGCCTTCTCTAAAATAAGCCGTTTAACCGAGGGTTTGAACTTAGGTTTCAACTTAGATGATCTACCGGAGCCTCAGCCCATCTTTAAGCTGATACAGAAGGAAGGCAACTTGTCTGACAAAGAAATGTATCGCACATTCAATATGGGCGTAGGTTATTGCGTGGTAACTGGTTCGCAATACGTGGATGAAGTTGTGAAGATCTTTAAGAGGTTCGGCTTTACAGCCAACCCAATAGGTAGAGTGGGGAGAAGCAGAGGGGTTAGAGTTAAAGGGGTTAAGATAACCTAGCTATGTAACTCCTTCTAGAAGCCTAACCCTTCTAATGACTGAACCATCATAGATATGTATCAGCCGCTCCACTGCGTCGATCTTCTTCTCCATCTCCCTCGCCTCATCCGCGATGCTTGCAGCAACACGCATGACTTCGTGTGACGCAGACACATAATGAAGAGCCCTACCGAGATCTTTGATGGCGTAGCAGCCCCTAGTAGACAGCTCAGCGACAAGCTTGGATGCTTCATAGGCAACCATCGCTTTGGTGGCAGCGTAGGGACTGTGGTAGCCAGCATAAGCAAGAGCCTTTTCTTTATCTAGGATGAGTTTTGGAGGCTGCGGTCTACGCCCTTGTTTAAGCGCTTCAATCATCTTATCAACCTCTACTTGGACCGCCCTATAGACCCCTGTTAAGGCTAGAACCCTTATTATGTCACTGTTAAATAAACACATTTCAACTGGATCAAGAAACTCTTTTTTGGCGCCGATCATCGGGTCAGCATCAACTATAATGTAGCCTATGTTATTCTGCTCTAACTTACTCAGGACCTCTTTAGTGGCTGTGTTGCTCACTACGCAGGAAGGCATCCCGCTTCCGCAGAGCATTTCAACACCAGCAAGCGGGCCTTCACCCTGAAGATATGGTGCTACGAAGATGAGGAGATGGGGTTTAAGGGCTAGGGCTGCTTCCATAACTTCTTTAGCGTCAGAGGGCTCCATTTTGCAGCCAGAGTAGACCGATCTGGTCACAATATCAGTTCGCACAGCCCTTTCATCAATCAACCCTTCGATCATAGGTGTTATGCCAATCATACCTATCTTGGCAAAGACGACTTTCAGCAACCCACCCTCCCTCTATGCGCTGACACTATTAGAGCCTTTTCAAAGCTAAAATAGTGCTTCCCATCCATTTCTATAGGCGGCTGAGAGCTTGGTAAAGATACTTGATGGAAAAGAGCGATCCAAAGAGATTCGAAGTGAACTCACTAAACAGGTAGGTGATCTAAGACTCAATGGGGTAGTTCCCACAATCGCCCTAATTCACGTCGGGGACTTGGGTGGTGCAGCTGGGTACGTAAGGAGGAAAGCTGAAACTTGCGCAAGCATAGGTATAGAAGCAAGAGTAACTGCTCTACCTGAGCAGACAGATTTCAGTGTACTGAAATCTGTGATTCAAGATCTGAACGAAGATCAGAAGGTGCACGGTATTCTACTGCAGCTTCCCCTTCCGCATCATATCGACGAACAGAAAGCTCTTGATCTGATATCGGTTGAGAAAGATGTTGACGGATCTTCCTCATCCAGCCTAGGTCTGCTGCTTGCTGGTAGAGAGGGTTTTGTCTCAGCGGGAGCGTTGGCTGCCTTAGACTTAGCCAAACTTACCAACCTCAGCTTCAGCGATAGTATAATACACATCTTAGGTGACAGCGTGATCTTAGGCAGACCTTTTGCAGCTCTAGCTCTAAATCTGGGCGCTAAGATTAGGCTTCATCCTAGAAATGTCGTTAAGGTGCCTGAGAGTGTATGTGAGGCTGATCTTCTTTTGGTCGATGTTGCGAAGCCGGAGCTCATTAGAAGTGAGCATATAAAGGAGGGCGCGGTCATAATCGATGCTGGAAATAACTTTCTCAAAGGTAAACTGGTCGGCGATGTAGACTTCGATGATGTGTCTAAGAAGGCTTCAGCCATAACACCTGTACCAGGGGGGCTTGGTCCTCTGCTGATTACGATGTTGACGAGTAACTTAATAAAGGCTGCAAAGAGCTTCTACAGACTAAGGTCATCAAGCCGATAAGGAGGCTCTAAGTTGGTTCTTTTTGGGCTGACTGTTCCTCAAGGTTGGCATGGTGAATTAAACCACCTTCCAATCGAAAAGCATCTTGACACCATTCTTAACGTCGTTAAATGGGCTGAAGAGCACAAGGTTGAGTCGCTTTGGCTTTATGACCACTTTATCCAATATAAGACAGGTAGTTTTGGTCCCTGTTACGAGAGCTGGTCGCTGCTGAGTTATCTTGCTCCACTTACACGAAGAGTTAGGTTAGGTATGCTAGTGCTCTGTAACTCTTATCGCAACCCAGCGCTGCTCGCTAAAATGGCAGCAACATTAGATAACATCTCGCAAGGTAGGCTTGAGTTCGGTATAGGTGCTGGATGGTATGAAGAGGAGTATAAGCGATACGGCTACCCTTATCCTAATGATTCAACTCGAATCTCCATGCTCGATGAGAGCTTACAGATAATAACTAAGATGTGGTGTGAGGAGAAACCGAGCTTCAGAGGCAAATATTACTCGATCAAGGATGCCTACTGCCAACCGAAACCCTTGCAGCAGCCTCATCCACCGATAACTGTAGGAGGAAGCGGTAGGCTCACACTTAAGGTCGCAACCAAACACGCTGACTGGACTAATTACCGTGGGAGTGTAGAGCGGGTCAAAGAACTCCACGGCGTATTAGAAGGGTGGTGTAGGAGCTTAGGTAGGGATGCTAAGAGCATAAGAAGGTCAATCCACTGGCTTGGTGTGCTTGGCGCAACCAAAGAAGAGGCTCTGGAGAAGGTTAAGTTAATGAAGCTGGGCATAGAGCCAGATTTATGCGGTAGCCCTGAAGACTGGCTTGCTAACATAAATACATATTCTGAGCTCGGTTTTGAGCGCTTCATAATATTCCTACCAGACGCTTACAATGAACGGACGCTGAATCTGCTTTACGAAGGTGTCATATCAAAACTTTAATGTATTTTAGTAGAGATATGCTTTAAGTGGGCGCTGAGCCGCTTTTAAAACAAACTTCATAACCTCTTCTAAATCCTTAAACTTAAGCCATTCCTCCCTTTTACCCACTCCAAAAAGCCCAGTCTTCTCGTCTCTAACAGCATCGCAGATGTTGACTGTGAACCCTTCTGTTGACTTACTCAGGAAGATAAGACCACCTTCGCAAAACTCGCTGAGCGAACCTTTGATTCTGATCCCCGCGTCAGGGTCTAGGTGTGCGAGCGCCTCCTTAACCTCCTTGAACGATTTCAGCGCCTTCTCCCTATAGCCCTCCATCACTCAGCCTAATGTTGTTGACCCTTAAAGTATTTACCCCACTTAAGCGTAGAGTTATTCAGATAGTTTGCCGCTTAAAGTCTATAATACATATAGCCGCAGAGTGGAAGTCTTCACACCTATTACCGAAGGTTTGGTTAAGATGTTCGTCTGCGGGCCCACGGTCTATGATTACCTCCATTTAGGGCACGCTAGGACCTACATCTTCTACGATGTGGTAGCACGTTACCTAAGATATTTAGGCTACAAGGTCACATTCATCATGAATATAACAGATATTGATGATAAGGTATTTGAGAAAGCTAAGAGGGAAGGAGGGTCTGCAAGCGAAATAGCCTCTAAATATAAGAGGGCTTGCATAGAAGACTTAAAAAGACTTGGTGTAGATACTGTAACTTTCTTCGCGCAGGCATCAACCTACCTACCTCAGATGATACAACAGATACGAACCCTCTTAGAGAAGGGCTACGCCTATAAGACCAGTAATAGTGTATACTTTGACACATCAAAGTTCCCATGCTTCGGCGCCTTATCCCACCAGAGTAGGGCTGAACTCGCTCTTCGAAGAATCGACCTAGATCCTGAGAAGAAGAATCCTACAGACTTCCTTCTTTGGCGTAATGTAGTAGAGGGTGAGGAAGGCTTCGACAGCCCATTTGGTTGGGGCAGGCCTGGTTGGCACATAGAGGATACAGCCATCTCCATAACACAGTTTGGTAAATCTTATGATGTGCACGGCGGCGCTGCTGAGCTCATCTACCCTCATCACGAAGCTGAGATAGCCCAGGCTGAAGCGTACACAGGCCACAAGCCTTTCGTTAGATATTGGATGCATACAGGTCTTCTAAAAATAGGTGGAGAGAAGATGGCTAAATCTTCAGGGAACTACATAACGATTAGGGATGTGCTAGAAAGGTGCAGCCCAGATATCCTCAGACTCTACTTCCTTTCAACTAAATATAGGCGGAACTTGGTTTTTAATGAGGAGAAGATGATGCAGATGGAAAGCGGACTCAAATCTATAGAAAAGTTCTGGGATAGGTGCAGAAAGTCAGCTTTAGTAGAATCCAAAGATGAACTGAGCCCAAGGATCAAGGCTTTAGTGCAAGAGTTCACAACATCTATGAATCAGGATTTTAACACCCCAGTAGCTCTCAAAGCCCTCTACGAAGCAGCAGAGTTCATCAACACATCCTCAAATCTTGAGGCAGAAGAAGCGCTTAAGAATTCATACCAAACCGTAGCAAGCATACTCAAGGCACTAGGATTATTCTCAGTGAAAAGCTAATTGGAGCACTCATCTCTAGACGACAATGAGCTACAGTTCTTCTCTCTATGGTCAAAGAAGAAAGTTTCTAGGCATCTAATTCTACTCTATAACCCCAATCTCCTTGACGATGCACTATTTAATCACGCACGCCTAAATAATCGATCTGAAGTTCTGGACCGGAAAGACCTAAACTATGTAAAGAGATTCTATTCACAACTAGGGATAAAGCCTTCACTATTCTTGAACACCAGCCTTGACACAAGCTTAAAGCATCTAATCGAACAGGAACGCTTTATGGTGATTGATAGACTGATCACCTTCAGCACATCTACCAGTGACATCCCTGCTTGGAAACCAGACCTAAGGATTTCAGCCTGCAAAGAGGATGATGCTGATGAGTGGATCAGAGTATTTGTCGAAGCCTTCTCAACACCCTCTTGGTTAAATGAGTTAAATGCAATAGTTGCGAAGATGCTTAAGGATCCTAACTGCACACTATACCTTGCACGCTATAAAGACAGAGCGGTAGGTGTCGCTGCTAGATATAGCACAAACAGCGTAAGTGGATTATACTGCTTAGGCACTATACCTAAGCTTAGGAACAGGGGTATTGGCAGCGCGCTTGTATCTTACGTGATTAGTCAAGCACATAAAGCCGGAGATCAAACTATTTGCCTCCAAACTCCAAATAGTGAGCATCTCATAAAATTCTATTCAAGATTAGGGTTTAAGCGAAGGTACGCTAAAGTCATCTACTGTGCAGTACCCATCTAACCTTTTATTTCACTTATGCGAAAGATAAATCAGGTAGCTGGTATGGTCTTACCTGAAGTCGAGGAGTTGAAGAAGTATACTTTTGATCTAGGTCCCATTAGGCCACCATCTGAAGGTGGAAGCGCATCGCTTTTGATAAGGGTTACAGCTAACTGCCCTTGGAACCTCTGCACCTTCTGCAACTCGTACAAAGGAAGGCGATTTGTCTATAGGAGCGTTCATGAGGTTAAGAAGGATATAGATTCAGCGAAAGCGATCGCTGAACTAATCAACGCATTATCAAACAAGCTCGGTGGGATGGATTGGGTTGCGAGGCTTATCGACCCTCTCTTCCTCTACAACAAGAGTTATGAAGAGCTAAGCCAGGAAGAAATGAGGAACTACGAAAACATCGTACTGGTTTACAGATGGCTTGAAGCTGGAGCCCGAACCGTCTTCCTCCAAGATGCTAACACACCAATAATGCGTACAAACGAGCTGATCGAAGTGCTAAACCACATAAAAAGAAACTTCCCCACAGTAGTAAGAATCACATCTTACGCTAGGGCTAAAACGCTAGCCCACAAACCACTAGAAGACCTTATCAAAATAAGGCAAGCGGGGCTAACTAGATTACACGTGGGCTTAGAGAGCGGGGATGATGAAGTTCTAGCGTATATAAAGAAGGGTGTGACGAGCGAAGAGCAGATCGAAGCTGGTAGACGCTCGAAGAAAGCGGGCTTCGAGCTCTCAGAATACTGGATGCCTGGGATTGGGGGAAGGGCTCTCTGGGAACAGCACGCTAGAAACACTGCTAGAGTACTTAATGAAATAAACCCAGATTACATAAGGTCAAGACCATTTACACCACGCCCGAATACCCCACTCTACGAAGCGTACCTCAGAGGAGAATTCCAGCTCACAACACCTCACGAAAGGCTTCGAGAGCTAAGATTGACCGTCAGTGAACTTAACATCACAAGTAAAGTTTGCTTCGACCACTTTATGAACTCTTGGCGCAGAGCAGACGGAACACTCTTATTTAAGCAAGACTACGAAGGATACAAATTCCCCGAAGAAAAGCAGCTTGTACTAGATCTTATAGAAGAAGGACTTAGAGTCGAAGAATCGATACACATAAGCGCCGAAACCTTAGCCAGAATGCCCTACATATGAAAAATGGGACCGCGCGGATTTGAACCGCGGACCTCTCCCGTGGTGCTAACACACCAATTCGGTTATCAGCGTCGCCGAGCCACTAGGCCCTCGAACGCTCCTTGGCCAGCTTGTTAACCAAGCTGAGCTACGGTCCCTTAGCGCTTTAGCTTGCAGAGCCTCTAAAATAACTTTTCTGTGTAAGACAAGCGGAAGAGTTTAATATTATTTCGATCTTCTAAGGGGTGGTGGCTTGTGTTGTCTGGTCAAACGTTGTGGAATGTGATTAGCAAGGCGAAAGTATACGATCTAGGTCAACCCTATTGGTGGGGTATGCCCGTTCACCCAGCAGATCCGCCTTTCCTCTTCTTCCTCTACCGTTATCACGAGCACACAAAGGAACTCTTTAAAGAGATAGCTCCGGGCTTCGCCGACTCTATAAGTCTGATCATAACATCTATGCACGCGGGAACACACTTCGATGTGCCTATTCACATGTCTAGAAATCTTAAGGTGCTGGGGCATGATATAACACCATATCAGCAAGACAAGGGCTATGTTAACCTACCTGAGCCTCTACATAGCATGGAGAAGGTTCCTCCTCTAGTTTTAAGAGCGGTGCTACTTGACATACCCGCCTACAAAGGGCTTGATATTCTACCAGAGCGCTATGAGATTAAACCTGAGGACCTAGAGGGTGCCGCTAAGAAGGAAGGTGTAACTATTCAGCAGGGCGATTGTGCTCTGGTGCGAACTGGCTACTCACGATACTTCCAGACCGACGCTGATGCCTACTTGCACAAATTCGCTGGGTTAGGCGCTGATGGTGCTAGGTGGCTTGCTGCTAAGAAGATCAGACTATTCGGCATAGACAACCTCGCTATAGGTGTGCCCAAGCCCTTCGAATGCCATAACATCTTCCTTTCGGACAACGGCATATACGTGATGAAGAGCCTAAACCTAGAGACGCTCGCAAAGGATAAGCAATACATCTCAACCGTAATAGTCCTACCCCTTAAGATCAAGGGCGGAGAAGCCTCCTTAATACGACCCATAGCCCTCGCCTAACCAAGCCCCTATCTTTTATTTTTTAGGATTCGGTTTATTGTAGATTAGCTTAAATAACCTTTAGACCTATCATTAACCGATCTAAAATGAGTTGGGGAGTAGCGCCGGGAAGCGTTAAAGTCGAAGGCGAAATCGACTGGGTAAGAAAACCAACACCACCAGGAAAGAGACTCTACGATCAGATAGTGGTTGTGACAGGATCTTCAAGAGGCTTCGGTAGACAAATAGCCTTAGCAGCTGCGGATGAAGGAGCACACGTAGTAGTAAATTACGCTAAATCAGCTGATCTCGCAGCACAGGTAGTAAAAGAAATAGAGGCAAAGGGTAGAAAAGCAATCGCTATCCAAGCAGACGTTTCCAAATACGACCAAGTGAAAGCGATGGCCGACAAAGTTTGGAAAGCATTCGGAAGGTGTGATGTGCTAATAAACAACGCTGGCGAAACAGCGGGTACAAAGATGTCTTGGAGAGATTTGAATGAAGAAGTTATAGATGAAACACTTAGGCTTGATGTCAAAGGTACACTCCTCTGCACTCACGAGTTCGGAAGCCGTATGCTAGACCTACAGAAGAGCGGCACCATAGTGAACATCTGCTCTAACGTAATCGTCACAGGCAGCCCGAGAGCACCAGAATACGCAGCAGCAAAATATGGCGTACTAGGCATCACAAAATCGTATGCTTTAGCGTTAGCACCATATGTTAGAGTAAACGCGGTTGGACCAGGCTATATGGATACCGAATCTCTAAGGGCAAGAAAAGACTGGACTCCTCAGCGTAAAAAGTGGATCGTAGACCACACTCCGTTAAAAAGCATAGGCAAACCAGAAAACATTGTTCACATCGTCATGTTCCTAGCCTCACAAGACTCCTTCCACATGACAGGCAATTTAGTGATCTGCGACGGCGGCTTCAGCATGCCTGGAGCCTAAGCTTAGGCGTGAATAATCGGTAGATATTCACGCCCCCATTATTTATTTCAATCTTTAGGTGGACAGTCTTAAATAGGAGTTTAGAGGCTGATTTGGTGGTGAGAAAGTTGTCTAGTGTAACAGATGTGAATGCAGTGTTAAGCAAGATCGATCGTGAGGAGCTCAAGAAATGGGTCGTTGAGATGGTGCGCATAATGAGCCCGACCGGCTCAGAAGCTGAGATGGCAGCATACATGGAGAACAGGTATCTAGACTTAGGCATGGAGGTTATTAAGCAAGAGGTGGAGGATGGCAGAACTAACGTTATAGGCATTCTTAGAGGAACAGGCGGCGGTCCAACTCTGCAGTTCGATGGGCACCTTGATGTCTCCTTCACTGGTAAAGAGCCGTGGATGAGAGGCGCTACGACCGCAGACATAGGTAGGGTTGCAACCGTTCAAGGTGAAGAATGGATCTTCGGTGCGGGAAGCTTTAACATGAAGGGTGCACACGCGGCTTATCTTGGCGCAGTAAAAGCGATAGTCGAATCAGGTGTTAAACTTAAAGGCGACATTATGCTTACAGCAACAGTGGGAGAGATAGAGGCTTCACAAGTAGATGAATACGTAGGTAAGTTCTATAGAGGTTATGGTTATGGCGCTGCGTACGCAGCGACACACGGTATAGTTCCTGACTTCGCCATATTAGGTGAGCCGACAGGTCTTAAGCTCATGATCGGGCACTTCGGCTCGTTCTGGGCTAAGATCACAGCCATGGGTGGAACGGTTGTCCATACCGCTTGGTCTAGAGATGTGCCGAATAAGATAGAGCAGATACCTAAAGTGATACAGAGGCTCAGCCAGTGGAAGAAGGAGTTCGAAGAGAAGACCGTCTACAAAGGGTATAAAGGAATCGTCAACATAGCTTCGATTCAAGGAGGTAGACCTTGGAAGAGCTCCCGGACACCTGATTCAGTCAGCATATACGTTGACGTAAGGTATCCTCCTGGCATGACCCCGCTTCACGTAAAGGCTCAGCTTGAGAAAGTGGTCCACGAGTTGAATAGAAGTGACCCCAACCTCAAACTGGTTTTGACACCCTTCTGTTCTAACCCGCCTACTGAAGTAAGTGAAGACGATTATATCGTGAAGTCGATAAAGGAAAACCACAAGAAAGTGTTGGGGAAGGAGCCTGAGATAATATATGAGCTCTGGTACTCTAATGCTCCCCCGCTTAACTCAGTAGGAGCGAGGGCTGTTAACTATGGTCCATCAGGTGGCAGGAAGATTAAGGGGCTCACTCTTTCAGATAGGGATAGAGAGTACATAAGCGTCCAAGACCTCTACGACTGCACCAAAGTCTACACCTTAATTGCATTAGATGTTTGCAGCAAGGATAGAGAAGAAGTTAGACCAGACCTCTTCAAGTAAGCTGATCTATTGCAAGAGATGAGTATCTATGAAATTAGTAACCTTTTTAGAACCGTATTATAAGCAGGAGAGAATTGGATCTTTACATAACGACAAAGTCATCGACCTCACACTGGCATACGCCAAACTCCTCAAAGATCAAGGAGAAACTCAGCCCTATCTTCTAGCAGCAACTACGATCCCACCTTGCATGCTGAGTATGTTGCGTGGCGGAGCGCGTTCTATGAAAGCTGTAAAAGAAGCTGGAAGATATGTCGCTGAGAAGCTGGAGAAAGGTGAAAAGGTATGCGGACCTTGTGATGAACCCATAGTGTTCGATTTATCCTCTGTTAAACTCAAAGCACCCATAAGGCCTGGTAAGATCGTTCACACCGCAGGTAACTTTAGGGAGCACGCCAAAGAGGGCGGTCAAGCCGGTTGGGAGTTCCCCATACCACCTTGGATATCCTTCCTTAAGGCTCCTTCAGCTATAATCGGGCCTGATGAGCCTATAATCTACCCTAAGTTAACGAAGAAGCTCGATCACGAGATTGAGATGGCCATAATCATAGAAAAGGGAGGTAGATACATACCTGAGGAGAAAGCTTGGAACCACATAGCGGGCTTCACGGTGTTCAATGACATCACAGCCAGAGATGTTCAGCGAAACGAAATGAAGAATGGATTATTAAACTTGGGTAAGAACCTCGATACATTTGCTCCTCTTGGCCCTTGCATAACTCTTAAAGAGGATATCGGTGACGTACATAACCTCAAAATAGAGTTAAGAGTAAACGGCGACTCAAGGCAGGTTTCTAACACCAACCGTCTATCAGTTAAAATAAACGAAATAGTCTCACATTGGTCAGTAATGACCCTTGAGCCTGGTGATATCATTACTACTGGAACAGTATCTGGGGTCGCAGCGTTCAGGACACCCGACCCTACACCTTACTGGCTTAAGCCTGGCGACATAGTTGAGGCTGAGATAGAGAATATCGGTGTTTTGAGGAACCCTGTAGTGGAGGATAAGCTCACACCGGAGCAGCTTGAGTGGCTGAAGAAGAGAGAGCACCTCTTCGCATCAGGTTAAGTTCGATTAACAGTGTATCCGTAAAAATTATTAATATAAGAGCCTAACATGTATCGGAAATATTATGTTCAGTAGCGGAAGTGAGCTTCAGGCAAGGAGAAAGACGCTATCCATACTTCAGGACCAGGCCAGGCGTGTGCTCGAGGCGGCTAGAGAACTCTCTGAAACCTTCCCGGCGATAGTTGAAAACGATCAACATGCACTTAACAAGTGCACTCAAACGATCATGAAGGCAGAGGATGATGTTGAGAATCTACGGCGGCAGTTGACTAGGGAGCTGGCTGAGCTAGGCCCTATGGTTATTAACCGCGAAGATGTTTTACGAGCAGCCTATGATATAGAGGAGATCGCCAGCTACATATCGAGCGCAGCATTTAGACTGTCCGGGTTTAAGCTTAAAGACTTTAAGAAGACACCTCTGTTGAAGGATCTCGGCTCGGTAATCGATCTAGCCGTTGAGATGGTTCACAGACTTAATGAAGTGGTTCGAGCGTTGACCATAAACCCAAGCATATCTATAGACCTAACGAACAGTATCCAAAAAATTGAGAGGCAGGTTGACGACCAATATAGAGCGCTTAGTTTAAAGCTTTTAAACGAACTAGACTCTTTTAAAGAGGTTCTCGTGCTGAAAGATATAATTGAGCGCGTAGAAAGCATGGCTGACCAATGCCTTAAGGCAGCTGACTCAATTACAGTTATAGCCCTCAGCCTATAGTGTAAAGGAGAAATAGAGTTATGCAAGCAGAGCTCGTAGGTAACAGAATCATCATCTGGAAAATTGAGGAAGCAAGGACGCTCTTCAAAGAAGGATTCTATGGCAAACCATTAGGTATACCCAAACCCAAGAATGCAGACTTTGATGCACCCCTAGTCCTAGATCTAATCGAAGGCTACTATCTTCTGGAGAAAGGTAGGATTTCCATAACACAATCACCAACACACCGAAAGATGAATGCTAAAGCGATAAGGGAAATGTGCGAATCCGAATACCTCGATTTCCAAGAAAAGTACCTGGTATATAGACATCTTAGAGAGGTTGGGTTGGTTGTAAGCCCAGGTATAAAGTTTGGCTGCGATTTCGCTGTTTACGAGCATGGGCCTGGGATAGACCATGCGCCTTATCTCATTGAGGTTGTTAAGCCTTCACACGATCTTACAGCTACCCGCATCATTTTGTCTGGAAGATTGGCAACTACAGTTAGGAAGCAGTTCATCTTGGCTGTTGCAGACGTATTTAGAGAGAAGGTTGAGTTCATAGCTTTTGATTGGTGGAGGGCTTAGCTAACCATATATTCCCCTTCTTTTCTATCAGTTGATGTGTTGGTGTAGGTTTATGGCTGATGGTGTAAGATGCCCATACTGCGACTCTACATTTCCAGATAAGGCCACTTTATCCAAGCATATCGACCAAGTTCACCTTGGAAAAGGTCTTCTTGAGGGAGATAGGAGAAAGTGGTGATTTAAGCGCTGTCATCTCTTTTTAGCGCATTCATCGCAATACGCTACATCAGGAGGCACAGGCCTACCGCATAGAGCGCATCTATCAGTAGCCTCCTCGGGTATAGAGGCTGTTGAGGTTGAGAAGTCCCTTCTAACGAGAGGCTGTCTAGGTCCTAATCTTGCCTTCCTAAGATCTGGCATAAGAATCAGGATAAACCCAAATAGTGCCATTAGGAATGAGGAGGCAGCGAAGATAGAGGATTCGAATCTTAACGCGATTATTGATAGAATCACTAGAATCAGCCCAGTTTTTGGTATGACACTTTTAGATATAGGCATCCCCCACTTCGATTTAGAACGCAGGTTATAAAGTATTTTACTGCTTATTTCTGCTGTACGATAAACTGAGTGCTTCTATCTTCACACCTTGAAGCGTCAGAAATCTTATGGGTTCGCAAACCCCTTCTACAGACCTCCAATACATCTGGGGTACTTCTACGAACTTGGCATTTGCGAAGACATTTCTTAAGACAGTAAGCAACACTTGGATGTCTTCTTAACTGTACCCCCAGCATAGTATCGGCTCACTCATATTCTTCCTTTGACTAAGTATCTTGTATGAAATTGTCTTTAACGCTGCTGTCACATGAGGCATAGAGCCGGTGACGTCGTGTAGATAGAGGTAGATTTCCTCTGTTACTGATGGGCTCCTTCCTGGCCCGAAGTGGTTTCTGTATCTTTCAAGCTGCTTCGCGTTGAGTAGCATAGGTGAACGAAGCTTATGCGGCACTATAACATCAACCACCTGTTTAGTGATAAGTTCTGTCGCCATGTGGTCTAAAGTGTCCTTTAGCGCATCATAGGGTATGGTTAGGAACACCATATCTGCTGCTTTGGCTGCATCTAGGTTACGTGCTTTTATAATCTTTGAAGCTGTTTCTTGCGCACGGAAGAGGTTTCTGGAACCTATGTGGACTTGATAGCCCGCTGATGTCAATTCGGTGGCTAGGGCTCTTCCTTCTAAGCCGGCTCCACCTATGACCGCTATCTTCTTGTCTTGCACCCCATTCGATAGTTACAATGTTAGAGTATTTCAATTTTATTGCCTAGCGTCAATCAGCTTAAATCCTACTATTACGCTGTAAAGCGGTGGTTTGGTTAACGGTAGGTTACATATCTATGTCTCGGGGTATGTGCAAGGAGTCTTTTATAGATCTACAGCAAAGAGGATTGCTGAGTCGCTTTTATTGACAGGCTGGGTGAGAAACTTAAGAGATGGGCGTGTTGAGATCATAGTTGAAGGAGAGGATGAAAACTTAACGAAATTTATTGAGTGGTGTAAGCGCGGCCCAGTCGGCGCTGAAGTTGAGTCAGTAGATGCTAAGCGTGAAGATTATAAGGGTGAATTTAGGGGCTTTGAAATACGGTATTAGTAGATGCAAGGTGGTTTAATGTGGTTAAGAAAGTTGCTTTGATCAGAGGAGATGGCTCTGGACCTGAATTAGTGGATTGTATGATAAAGGTTCTGAAGGCTGTTGACGCTCAGGTAGAGATTAAGGTTTGCGAAGCTGGATATGAGTGGTGGCAGAAGCACAAGGGTGACTCCTTTATCCCAAGAGAGACCTGGGAGATACTACAGGATTCGGATGCCTGCTTTAAAGGGCCTACAACTACACCGCCAGACCCTAACACACCTAGAAGTGTAGCTGTAAGTATAAGGCAGAAATTTAACCTGTATGCTAACATAAGACCGATCAGAACATTTAAGGGTGCTGAAGGTCCTCTAGGTTCGGTTGACTTTGTCTGCGTTAGAGAGGCTACTGAAGGCTTGTATAGTGGCTTGGAATTTCGGGTTACTAACGATGCGGCCATAGCTGTCAGAAAGATAACACGCAGCGCCTCTATGCGTGTTGCGAAGCGTGCGTTCGAAGAGGTTATGAGAAGAGGTTGGAGCAACCTTATTGTTGTAACCAAACGTAACATCATGAAGGAAACAGATAGTCTCTTCATTAACTCTGTAATGGAAGTGGGTAAAGCTTACCCTAATGTTAAGGTGGAAGAGTATTATATCGATAACCTTGCTCAGCAACTTATCAAGAACCCACAACGCTTTAACCAACACATCATTCTGAGCACGAATTTATTCATGGATATAATCTCAGAGGAAGCTTCAGCTCTGGTTGGTAGTATAGGTATGATCTACTCTGGCAACTTTGGTGACAACTACGCTATGTTTGAGCCAGCGCACGGGAGTTCGCCTAAGTATAAAGGGTCGGATAAGGTTAACCCCACAGCGACGATTCTCTCAGGCGCTTGGATGCTTGAATATCTCGGTGATGTACAGAGGGCTCGAGCTATCTTTGAGGCTACGGAGTTAGTGGTTTCTGAAAAGAAAGTTGTAACCTACGATCTAGGTGGTAACGCTAGATCATCCGAGATGGCTGAAGAGATAGCTAGGCTTGCAGCGAAGAAACTCAAGTGAGTTAGTAATCTATACTATTGGTTATGGTGTTAGAAGTATAGCCTATCTAAATGAAGAAAGTGTTTAGGTCGGGTTGCTACTTAACGCCTTGGCCCTCCTATTTCTTTGGAGGGTAGAGAGCTTGATTACCGTATCGTAAGATGCTTTATGCTTCTCTATAGGCTCCGTCTCTATGTAACCTGCTTTTACAGCAGACTCCAAGACGTTTTTGCCTTGATCTGTCCTTACCACACAGATCGTCCAACCCTGCGCACCAGCCCCACCAGCAGATATATCAGCCAGCTCTGCAGAAAAGTCTCCACAGTAGAAGCAGCCTTTCCTAACGTACTGCCTAGCGTCTTTTAACCCTATCTCAGCTACCCTGCCGTCTTTTGTCTCAATTATTATCTTACCTTTGATGTTCATCTTAGCTATCTGATGAGGCTCTATCCCAAGTTCTCCACGAATCTTCTTATCTATAAGCCCACTGATAGAATAGCTTTCGTGGCACATCAAACCGATCGTAAATACCACTGTACCTACACTCTTCCTCAACTTATTGAACTGCATCTTCCTGACAGCTTCAACCTCACATCCTGTGCCCACAAAGGCCACTCTAATCCCTTTAGCACCCACTTCCCTCAGCAGCAAGTTGTTAGGGCTATACGTGTACCGTGTCCCTGCGGATGAGAGAATCTCCTCCTTCGTTCTGACTAGCCTCGGTTTAGCCTCCCAAGTTTCCGGGTTGAAGCCAGCTACTATAGCCGCATCAATCGCCTTATTATCTAGAGCCCATATGAGAAGTGAAGACACTAGGCCACCATCTTGGCAGACTTTAAGCACATCCGGATCACGACTTCTTGTCGCTAGTATACTTTGGTGCGCACCAAACGCTTCACCTTCACTTGTCCTGTTAAAGATCATCCTCTCAACATCAGGGACATTAAAATTGTAGCGTGGGCACGCTTTAAAACAGACGCCACAATCGGTACACTTTCCAACCAGCACTGGTAAAGTTTCATCGTGAAGGTAGCTTAGTGCAGTTAAGGGGCAAACAGCTACGCAAGAGCCGCAGCCGCAGCACTGACCGCTATCAACTACAGCATGGTAGAACTCCTTGAACGTTGTTTTCAACGTTGACATCTAATTGAAAGGAGGTCAAAGTATCTTTTAAATTTTATACTTCCATCAGGCTAGATGCTTTGAGCAAGTTTGACAACGATCTTATCTACATCTTTCATTATTTCTCGCTCAGGGTGTGTGAAAGAAGCAAGTTTCACCGCACCTTTACCAAGTAGTGACCTATCATCAACATCTTCTATGAACTTATACGGCTTTGGTTTGATTGATGATCCGGTTCCGCTCTTATACATCCTTTTCAGAACCTCAACTATTAGATATCCTAGGTAGAGGTAAGCATCCACAACCATGTTCAAATCGAGCAGATACAGGGTCTTTTTCGCAGCGAGTGTAGGTAGTAGGTGCTCTAACCTACATTGTTCCAAAAGCCCTAAAGCTTTTGCTTCATAACACCTCGATAGAAAGTCAAGTCTTCTTTTTAGACTAGTAGCGGTCGCTTCAGTTAAACCGAACAGTGAACTTAGAGTCTGCTTGTAAGGGCCACTTGATACCTTGAATTGACTCATGAGATGTGAGGGTCTGGGTATGTCACCATCGCTCCAGATCAAGACGTCAAGTAGACTATATGCTGATGCTAGAAGCCAGAAACCGCCACTCATACTATAGCCTTCTTCAAGAGCCCGTTTACCTAGACCAAGGTAGCCGACTGCGTTTGTAAGTGCTGATGCGGCGAGGTTTTTTCTCGCCGTCTGAGCTCGGTTTTCAAGCAAGCTTATTAGCGAAGCTAGTCGCAGATCTGGGTCTTGCAGAATTATGCATTCGCTTAGAGATGGAGCTAACCTATCTCTAAATTGACGAAATAAATGGGTTTGATCAACATACTTTATATCTATAATCAGATTGCCTTCCACCCTTCTTTCAAAACAAGTTTCCTCACATGAGATTACGATAAAGTCAAGCTCACATACAGGGTAGTTGATGCCCTTAGCCCAGCATCCAACCACACCTATTGAGGTCTCTTTGTGCTCAGCAAGAATCTTTTCCAGCACACCGCTAAAAACATCCCGCCAATTATCCATATCAGGAATAAGATTAGGGGGATGCTTTTAAATTGCTACGCGAAAAGTCTTTAAAGGGTTAAGTGGAGCCACATTAGTAAGAGCGGTAAGAGTGAGCCTAAAGGTTGAGTGAATTTAAACACATAGTCAGAATAAAGGGTAAAGACCTCGATGGATCGAAGAAGCTAGTGGCAGCACTAGCCGATCTCAAAGGTGTTGGGTTGAATCTAGCCTACGCTGTGATTAATGCCTTGAGGCTGGATCCTAAAGTAAGGCTTGGCTTCCTCTCTGAAGCTGAAATAAATGAGATAGAGAAGGGATTGAGCGACCCAACCAGAATCGGTATTCCCAGCTGGAAGCTTAACAGGAGGAAGAGTGCTGATACTGGGTTAAACTACCATCTTGTCGGTGTTGATCTGGATTTAGCTGTGAAGAATGATATAGAGCGTGAGAAAGTGATGGGAAGCTGGAGAGGTATAAGGCACTCACTCGGGTTAAAAGTAAGAGGACAAAGGACACGCACAACAGGCAGAAAAGGGAGGACAGTTGGTGTAAGAAAATCAGCAGCGTGATCAGCAAATGGGCGACCCTAAAAAACCTAGAAAAAAGTTCAGCAGGCCGAGGACTCCTTGGAGAGCAGACCTATTAGCTCAAGAACTCTACTTGGTCGGAACCTATGGGTTAAGAAATAAGCGTGAACTTTGGAAAGCCCAGACCTTGCTTTCAAAGATACGTAAGCAAGCGAGGACACTTTTAGCAGCTCCCCCTGAAATCAGAGCGAAGCGAGAAGCCACCCTACTAACCTCTCTGGCGAATAAGAATCTAGTCTCCAAGGACGCTACGCTTGACGATGTACTCAGCCTAACCGTTGAGAACATTTTAGGAAGAAGGCTTCAAACATTGGTTTGGAAAAAAGGTTTAGCTTCCGCACCCTACCAAGCACGCCAGCTCATAACACATAGGCACATAGTTATAGGCGATAAGATTGTGACGAAACCGAGCTACTTGGTTTCGGCTGATGAGGAGCCTAAAGTGGGCTTTAGAGCAGATAGTCCTTATAAAGCTAGAATCACTCCCTTACCTACCACCTCTATCTCTGAGGAGAGTGAATAGGATTGGCGATGAAAGAAGAGCCTACTAGGTGGGGTGTAGCGCATATCTACAGCAGCTACAACAACACGATAGTTCACATCACAGATCTAAGCGGCGCAGAAACCATAGCCTTCAGCTCAGGAGGAAGGCATGTCAAAGCTGATCGATTCGAATCCTCACCTTACGCAGCTATGAAGTCAGCAACAGCAGCAGCAGAAACCGCTAAAGCCAAAGGCATAACTCATCTTCACATTAAAGTGAGAGCCGTAGGAGGTACTGGACCTAGAACACCCGGTCCAGGAGCGCAGGCGGCTATTAGAGCCTTGGCTAGGTCAGGCTTTAGAATAGGTAGGATTGAGGATGTTACACCTATACCTCACGACACTACGAGGAAGAAGGGTGGTCGGAGAGGAAGGAGAGCCTAGTCTGTAGCGAGACCTTTGTTTTCTGATTCGTAAGATATTTATGCTGAGCCTATCTTTTAAAGTTGTGTAATGTGTGGAATCATCGGATGTGTTAGTGAAACTGATGTAATAGAAGTGTTACTTGAAGGTTTAAGAAATATGGAATACCGAGGTTACGACTCAGCTGGTTTTGGTGTGCAGGATGGAAACATTATAAAAGTTGTTAAAGGTGTGGGGAGAGTAGATGAAATACTCAAGGACCTGGATCTAAGCAGATTCTATGGCAAGATAGGCTTAGCACACACGAGGTGGGCAACACACGGTGGCGTTACACAAGAAAACGCTCATCCACATTTATCTTGCAATGGAGAAGTTGCGGTTGTCCATAATGGCATTATTGAGAACTATCAAGAGATTAGAAAGGAGTTAGAGTCCAGGGGGCATAAATTTAGAAGCACAACAGACACTGAAGTGATTCCGCATCTGATAGAGGAGAATCTTAAATCTTGTAAAAATCATAGAGAAGCTGTGCTGCATTCAGTTAAAATATTAGAAGGTTCTTACGCCTTCCTTGTCTTATTTAAGGACATATGTGACAGAATATATGGTGTGAGAAAGGATGCGCCTCTAATAATTGGTTTAAGCACTAAGGGAAATTTTCTGGCTAGTGATGTGCTCTCTTTCCTCAAACATACGAATAAAGCAGTATTCTTGGAGAATCTCGAAGTGGCGGAAGTTAGAAAGGATGGTTACAATATATGGACTTTTAATGGTAAAGAGGTTTCACGAGGCATATCCACGCTGATGTGGGAGGTTATGCCTTCCATGAAGAAAGAGTTCACCCACTATACATTAAAGGAGATCCACGAACAGCGTGAAACGATTTTGTTAGCCTTCAACCAAGATCTGGAGAATATTGACCGCTTCTGCTTAGCCCTACAAGGAGCAGATAGAATCTATATTTTAGGCGCCGGAACGAGCTACCACGCAGGGCTGGTTGCCAAACACCTTTTTCTTAATCTAGCCAAGTTGCCTGTGGAAGTGATCCTAGCGAGTGAATTCGAAGACTATGCCACACTCGTTGATGATGGGACGCTTATTCTCGCTATCTCACAAAGCGGTGAAACCGCTGATGTGTTGTCCGCTGTTAACATAGCTAAAAAGAGAGGCGCATATGTGCTCTCGATAGTTAATACACCTGGTTCAACCTTAACAAGGGAGAGCCAACAAACACTCCATTTGAACTGTGGACCTGAAGTGGGGGTTGCTGCTACGAAAACATTTACCTCTCAACTCGCGGTCATCTACAGCATCACTTCTAGACTCTCAAACTTAACCATAGACTCAAAGCAGATTGCTAAAGCTGTCAATGATGTGTTTAGCGTTGAGCGGCAGATAGCATACCTTGCTCAAGTCTTCTTAACATCTAAAGACTGCTATTTCATAGGGCGAGGCATAAATTATCCTATAGCGCTTGAAGGTGCGCTAAAGCTGAAAGAGTTAGCTTATGTCCACGCAGAGGGTCTTGCTGCTGGGGAGCTAAAGCACGGCACTTTAGCCCTCATATCAGAGGGGGTTCCAGTTATAGCCCTTAATCCTAAAGACAAAACCTATCACGATGCATTGAGCAATGTAGCTGAGATTAAGGCTAGAGGTGGAAGGGTGATCGGTGTATCAGATGTTGGGAATAGCCTATATGACTACTACATAAAGATACCTTCCGTGGGAAAACTCTTCTACCCGCTGGTCGAGGTTATACCCCTACAGATGTTCGCATATCACTCAGCGTTAGAGCGGGGACAGAACCCCGACTACCCAAGGAACTTGGCCAAATCGGTAACTGTGAAGTAGGATCAGAGGGCTGGAAGAGCGCCGAGCATCTCACCATAGGTTAGGAGAGCGGCGCCCGCTATGACAGAAGCTATCTGCCCACCTACATTAGCTGCCATAGCGTGCATAAGAAGCCAGTTGTTCGGATCTTCACTTTTGGCGATCAGATGAGCTGTCCTTCCAGCCATTGGGAAGGCTGAGACACCTGTAGCTCCAAGAAGTGGGTTCACTTTTCTGCCTGTAAGTATACATAGAAGTTTTGCTGAAAGGAGCCCGCAGCTTAATCCTGCTATGAACGCTACTAAGCCTAGTGCAAAGACTAGGATAGTTTGGAGGCGTAGGAACTGCTCTGCTATCATGGTGCCGCCTATCGTAATGCCAAGTAATATCGTGGTTATGTTAGCCAGCTCGTTCTGGGCTGATTTAGCTAGCCTATCTACCACACCACTCTCTCTAAGGAAATTTCCGAACATTAGTGAACCTATGAGTGGTATGCCTTTTGGTGCTAAGAGCCCAACTATTAGAGTTACTAAGATAGGGAAGGCAATCTTCATGGTCTTCGGGTATCTGCTTGGCTGGTAGTCCATCTTTATAGCCCTCTCCTTTTTAGAAATGAGGAGCTTCGATAGCGGTATCTGGAGCAAAGGTATGGCGGACATGTAGGAGTAGGCGCACACAGTCACGGCTGGAAGGAGGTGAGGCGCATAGGTTGAGGTAACATAGATCGCAGTAGGTCCATCCATTGCACCGATTATACCAATGCTAATCGCCTCGGCTGGATTGAAGCCTAAAGTTAAGGAAAAGAAAAGCGCTGCAAGTATACCAAGTTGTGCTGGGATAGCAAAGACCATAACCCAAGGTCTCTCAAAGAGTGCGCCGAAGTCTATCATAGCGCCTAAGCCTATAAATATCAAGATGGGAAAGAGTTCAGTAGCAATACCAATATCATAAAGTATCCTTAGGAAGCCTCCAGGTTCAGTAAGCCCACCAAAGGGTAGATTGACCAAGATGGCGCCGAATCCTATCGGGATTAGAAGGAGAGGTTCATACCCTTTCTTCACAGCAAGATAGATAAGTAGCGCACCCACCCCTATCATAACCACATTGCTTAAAGGAAAAGGAAGCAGTGCTGACAAAGGATGTTCAATCCTACTCTAACACGACGAGCGGGTCGCCGTGCTGAACCGATGCTCTAAGCGCCACTAAAATACGTTTAACCACCCCATTTCTTGGTGAAACCAATGCGTTCTCCATCTTCATACTTTCGAGAATTAAAAGTGTGTCTCCTTGCTTAACTTGATCTCCTTCTTTAACCTTGATCGACACCACAACACCAGGTAAAGGAGCTCTGATAGTCTCGCCGCCCACAGTAACCTTGGCTTCCTCCGCTGGCTTAACTTCTACAGGTCGTGGTTGAGGTGGAGGTGATGGAGTTACGGGTTTAGTGGGCTCTAATCTCGGTGCAGCCGTTGGCACTGATGATCTTGGTGTTACTATTCGCTTCGGCGGCTCTGTTAAAACTTTAGGCGGTCCTATGTAAGGGGGAGGGACCTCCTGAGGCTCAGGTTGGGTGGTCTCCTCAACTTCAACTTCATAACTCTTTCCACCTATGGTAATCTTGAACCTTCTCTTCATGACTCTCCTACCTCCTTCTGCTCTTCACTAATATACGCTTGGATCGCCGCTAACGCTACTATCGTGGTGAGTTCCTCTTCACTTAGCTGCTCCTCTTCCTTAGAAGTTGTGGGTTTTGTGTCGACGCCCTGAGGAATTTCCTCACTATGAGCGCTCAATCTCTTAAAGGCTTCTACTACTGCTATTATTAGCGATACCGCGCCCGTTAGTGTAGCAAACCACATACCCGCTAATGTCAATCCGAAGTCTAAGTAGCTCAACGATAGATGCTCTACGCTTAACCCTTTTAAAGGCTTACCCCTATCTATATCACTAGGAGATTCTTGATTGAGCGTAGATGAACATTTATACGATGTAATAATAGTAGGCGGCGCTTCAGCCGGACTGACGGCAGCAATCTACGCGGGGAGACAAGGTTTGGAGACGCTGCTCGTAACGAAGGATATAGGTGGGCAAGCGCTGCTCACCGACTCTATACAAAACTACCCAGGTTACATTAACATAGGTGGCTTGGGACTGATGAAGAAGTTCCAAGAGCAGGCGCTGCTTTACGATGTAAAGATACTATTTGAGGAAGTAAAGGAGATTAAAGATAAGGACGGTGTATGCTTCACAGTCAAGACAACAAGGGGAGAAGATGACTCTTGCGCCTTAATTTTAGCATTCGGTAAGACACCTAGAGACCTGGGTGTAGAGGGCGAAGAGCAGCTGAAATCGAAGGGCGTATCATACTGCGCCATTTGTGATGGCCCAATCTTTAAGGGTAAAGAGGTGGCGGTCGTAGGGTCCTCTGAACCAGCGGCAGAAGCAGCTCTACTACTAAGCAATCTAGCATCTAAAGTCTATTTGATCTATAAGTTGGCTAAGATCCTTGCTCCAGATGATCTTATAACGACACTGCATAACAAGGAGAACGTTGTCTTTGTGCCGGAATGCGAGGTGGTGAAGATCAACGGAACCTCTTCTGTCGAATCTATTGCTGTCAAAGAGAAAGGTGGCGAAATGAGAAATCTACAAGTTCAAGGTGTGTTTGTGGAGATGGGTTATGTAGCTAAGACTGATATAGTTAAGCATATGGTTCAACTTAACTCAAAGAATGAAATAATAATCGCGAAGGACTGCTCAACATCACATCCAGGCATATTTGCAGCAGGGGATGTTACCGATATACCTTACAAGCAAGTGGTGATTTCAGCGGCACAGGGTGCGATAGCGGCTCTTTCAGCCTACAATTATATACAGCGCCTCAGAGGCAAACCAGCTATTAAAGGTGACTGGAAGAATCTACCAGAGGCTAAGAAGACGGAACACACTCTTGAACTTTAACTATGTTTGAACTTAAGTCTAAGGTAGGCGCCGTAAAGTAAGCCAACAACCATGCCTCCAAGATGTGCACCATGCGCGATTCCTGTAGGCATAAACAGACCAGCTACATCTATGAGAGCCCAGATAACAGCTGCTAGAGCCATAGGTACGGGTATGAAGCCGTAGATGTAGACAAGTAGAGTTGGGGCGATTACCGCTAATGTGCCAATCACACCATATATAGCACCAGATGCTCCTATGGCTGGTATGTATGGATCCGCTGCGGTGACTAAGTACCCCAAGTTTCCCACTATTCCAGATATAATAAAGAGAGTTGCGAAGGCTCTGTTACCTATGACCCTTTCAAGGTAGATGCCGAAGAAGAAGAGAGCAAATAGGTTAAAGAAAAGGTGTAAGAAGTCAGCGTGTAGAAAGATTGATGTTATAAATGTCCAAGGTTCATAAAAGGCGAAGGCTGGGAAGAAAGCTAAGTTAATCCAAGTATCTGAAATGAACTGATAGATGTAGAATGTTAATATCACCAGAATAAAGATGTAAGTAAACTTAGGCCTAAAACCATACAACTCTGAACACCAACATAGCTTCTTAACTAACATTACACCCCTAGAGTATAAAACGGTTTACCACCATAACAGCAACCCTTCTATACCCAAAGTGGATGATCAAGTAGCGTGGTAATTATGAAGGTCGAAAAGACTCTTTACTTTGATTCACCAGAAGAAGCGGATACAGAACTAACACTCAAAGCCGCTAAGGAGCGCGCTGAAGCCTTGAACATTAGCGACATACTCGTAGCATCCACAACAGGCGAGACTGGTGTGAAGGCTTTGGAAGTCTTTCAAGGATTCAACTTGGTTATAGTGAGACATCATACTGGTTTCGAGCAGCCGAATGTCCAGCAGATGCATCCGAAATACGAGGCTGAAATAGTAAAAAAAGGAGCAAAGCTGCTTACAGCAACACATGCTCTGTCTGGTGTTGAACGCTCTATCAGAAGAAAGCTAAACACCTATGGTCCGGTAGAGATCTTGGCTGAGGGGTTTAAGACGCTGGGTAACGGCTTAAAGGTTTGCATAGAGATAGCTGTTATGGCTGCTGATGCTGGTCTTGTTTCTGCAGATCGGGATTGTGTTGCTGTGGCTGGGAGCGGTGGAGGTGCAGATACAGCAGTTGTGCTTAAGCCCGCCAATTCAAATAACTTCTTTGATCTGTATGTTAGGGAGATTGTGGTTAAACCTAGAAGTAGAGATTAGAGACTCTTCGCCTCTTCAAGCTTTTCAGGCAGATACTTGTCAACAATTGTAGTCAACCCGTATTTTGCGAAGGCTTCTAATTCACTCTTCTTTTTTATCTTAAGGAACACGTCCAGTTCACGCAGCCAGATCCCCTTTAAATACCTAGGATCCTTCTTTAACTCATATATCCTCTTAATGTCAACATCACTCAAGGGGTCACTTGGCAAACGATACTTGACTATATCCGTACCCCATACGCCTATCCACTTAGCATCAGGAACCGTTAGATCCTGTAGATGAGCAGCACCAACAGAGCCCGAGACTATAACCATAGCGATATGCTCACCATAAACATCACCATCCGCAAGAATATACACTGGAATCTTCAGCTCAGTATTCAGCCTCCTCAACATATATCTCGTTGACCTCGGAGGTTGACCAGCTGTGTCAACGATCAACGCCTTATATCGTTTATGCACGTTCTCCTCAACAAACCTTGTGAATAACCCACCCTTCTCAACAGCTAAAACCATCTCAGCCGAGCTATCCACGAACTCAGCTGTACTGAGGCTAGGACCAATAAGGTAACCATCTGGATGTGATGCTAAGTTTAAGCGCTTACCCTCATAACCTGGCACGGTATACTCTATAGTAAGGTCACCAAAGATTGCTGAACGCTCTTCAGGATAGACGTTAAAGTCTTCTCTAGCCTTCTTCAAAACAACTTCTAGGTCTGTTATGATTTCATCTGACTCAGATTGATCAGTAAAATCTACCCCATAGGCTTGGGCTGAGTAGTATACATCCCTAAGTGTAGATGTTTTTGATGTCTCAACAAGCTTATTCACGAATGAGGCAAGCCAGATCAGCTGGGTAAATGAACGTATATGTTTAATGTTGTGTGCTGATCTCTTTGTTTTCGCTGAACCAAGCACATACTGCTTAAGCCGTTCATCATAAACGATATTGCTGACAGATCTGCTTGCTAGTGTGACTTCAGGAAAGTTCTCCTTCTCAATGTCATCGTAGATCATGCGCCCTAGTTGATAGAGTAGCTTCTTTACCTCAGCCTTTCTCCTACTGGCTATAGTCTTCGAGCCTCCGCTGCTCGATCTTCACCACCTCCTCTTCATCAACATTCATAGCTTCTTCCCTTAGTTTACTTGGTTCTTCAGCCTCTTCAATCGTAGGCTCATTTATATTCCTTTTAAGCAACCTTCTGTAGTTTGGAGGTCGGGATGCGCCTATAAGATCGGCTGAAAACTTCGCAATTAAGGGCAGATACTTCTCATATATATTCATCTTCTTCTTAACAAAAGCAAGCGTGCTCTTTCGGGAAAGGTATACACTGAGCCTCCGCAGCACCTCTCTTAACCCATTCTTCAATTCTCTCTCCAGCTCAGGTCTGTCTGCAAGATATTCTTTACCCACTGTCTTGTAAGGTACCTTTGTCGAGCAGACGTGTGTTATGATGGTTAGAGGTGCATCCTGAGGTATCTTATACCTCTTCCAATCTATCTCCTCGTTAACTACCTTCCAAGATATATCGTTAGCCTCATCATACAGAAGAGGAATTCTGTTAGCGAACCGAAAAAGCTTTAACCCCGGTTCAACACCCTTTCCACCATACGCCAAACCAACCTCAACGATAAAGGGGAAGCCAGAGTAGGCTGATGGCGGTCTCTGCATGACCGCTACGAATTCAGGTTGAAGTTCCTTTTCTATACCTGCAACAAGCAGTTCCTCGCCTAAAGGTGATAAACATCCTGAATCAGGCGGTAAGAACCCATCATACGAATGCATAGTACTCCCAAACCTAATTATCTCATCGTTTGTCAGATCCTGAGGCTTCGCATCGGGATCTAGGCCGGCGTATCTCAGAAAGTCTTCTGCGATACGGTCGCCGACTCTATGAAAGTTCTTTGAGAGAAACTTCTTTAGCGTACTTTCCTTCGATTCTTTGAGTAGCCTTCTGAGCGCCTCTAGATCTATACCTAAGGGGTGTGGTAATGTCTCCTTTGCTGGCCTTGGCATCTTCTCTGTCACTCTTTCGTAGAAGAAGAGCCTACCGTTAGGGTCGATGAAGAGAATGTTAGCATATGGCGTCACAAGCGCTGTCTGCTTGAAGTATTCCTGTATCTTTAATCCTGCTCTACCATAATCCCCCTCTAAGGTAAGTTGCACAGATATCCCAGTTCTGCCGAGAGCTGGCTTAATAGACTTGTTGAGCACAAGAGGGGTGTTATCATGTATGTTAACCATCATCTCAAATGAATATGCTTTCTCACCGTCAACAGATGTTGTAACCAAAACAGGCCTATTTGTTGTAACCTGCCCATAAAGAATAGCCATCGTAGCACCCATACCGAACATACCTCTTGACTGCTTGAGCTGAAACTTGCTCCCAAAGAATATGCGAGCAAAAGCATCCGGAACATACTTTGGCTCAACACCTGGACCATTATCCTGAACCTTCAGTAGGTAGGGCTTAGGATCTGGTAAAGCACCATCCAAGTCCGCAGAAGTTATTCTAACAAATATGTCAGGCAGAATATAGGATGCTTCACAAGCATCTAACGCATTCTCAATCAACTCCCTTGTCGCTGAGTATAGGGCTCTGCTCGGGTTACTGAAACCTGCCAGATCTCTATTTCGGTAAAAGAATTCACTAGGAGATATTTCTTTGAAGACTGTCTCTCTTCTTGACACCTTACCTCTCCTCCCACAGTTTCAAACGCTCAAGTTTTGCTTTCTGCCTCTCTCTCTGCAGCATCCTGTAGACTGAGCCGTGTTGGCTTCCCGATGCTAGCCTCTTAACCGCTTCGGATGCAAGCACGACTCTATCAGGTTCACCTATTATGGCTACGGTATGCCCATAGACAGAGATTTCAGTCGCTGTAAGCTCTTCTATCACTCTCCTTGCTCTACCACGTAACCCGATTATTCTTCCTTTTATTCTAGTTAATGCTTCTCTAGATCTGCCTATATATTCACGAAGGTCTATGATCTCAAGCATAGTGTTATCGCTCAAAAGCTTAAACGCCCTCTCAGGTGAGAATCCTCGGCTTATAGCATTAATGATTGCTATGGCTTTAAATGGCTCAGCCTCTTCCACAGATCCTTTCAACTTCACAGCTACCTCACCAGTTCTGCTGTCAATATCAAGGGCTACGTTGCAAGCCTTTTCTATCTCTGATTTTGTCAGACCGTGCCTGCCTAACAGTACGCCAACTCTATCCAAAGGTACTTTTAAGATCTGTTCAAAACTCATTCGCCCTTCACTTTTCTAAGTAGGGTTTGCAGGCGGAGTGTCTTCACATCGCTTTTAGCAAAGAAGCGGTTTAGATTCTCCAAGTCTCTCTGCAAAAACTCTTCTGCATTAGGGTGATCTACGCTAACCGCTGAGCCGAAGTCGAATAAGATAACCTCCCGCTTCCATCTGAAGATGTTGTATTCAGATAAGTCTGCGTGCACCATCCCAGCCTTCTGGTAAAGTAAACGTATCTGCTCTATAATCAGGCGGTAATCTTTCTGAGTAACCTCTACTTCCCTTAAAGTAGGGGCGGGTGTTCCGTTATCGCCTATGAACTCCATGATAAGCACGTTGCGATCCAAACCAAATGGTTGAGGCACCCTTACCCCTGCTTCGTATGCTTCTATGAGATTACGGTATTCCTTTTTAGCCCACACTTCAACCATTCCACGCATTCCTCTGCCTACATCAGCAAACCTTGGGTCACCTTCTATATACTGTAGACGCCTCCTAAATTCTGAAGCTACTGTAAGATAAATCTTCACGGCAACATCTGTATTATCAGCTCTCTTGCCCCAATAGACTCTTGATTCTTTGCCCGTCTTGACTACACCCAAAAGTATGTGAAGGACACCTTTGTTGATAAGCCTGTAAAGCGCCATCTTAGTCCTTCTATCAAAGACGTCTTCTATTACTTCATAATCTTCTGAGCGTTTCCTAAGGTATCTGCTCTTCTTCTCAGACTCTAATATTCTCGCCCTTACCTCCTCTGGGAAGTCTCCCTCTCCAACCCACATCCTGCTCATCCTCAGAGGTCTAGTGGTAGATACCCTTGCGACTTTAGGAGATCTACTTGCGCTATTGTGTAGCGCCAGATTATATCCCCACGTTCATCGCTCTTAAAGTCCCAGGGTGCGACTAAGACTACATCATTATCCCTTACCCATATTCTACGCTTAAGCTTCCCTCTTATCCTACCAATCCTAGTCTTACCATCGGCACATTTAACAACCATAAGGTCGCTTCCAAGCCTCTTAACTACTCTACCAAGCACCTCACCTTCACTAGGGTAAACCATCTCCTTTAACTCCTCTTCACTTATCACCTTCCTCTTTCCCATACTTGATCACACCAAACCTACACCTTTTTCTACAACCTCAAATTAGGGTGTAAGCTTATTATAGGTAGATTAGTGAATGTATTAAACTTTTATGAAGATAGCACCTCAGCACACATAATATAGTTAACCAACATCACGTACTGTATACCAAAACCACAGATAACTGTAATATGTCAGTATAGCATATAGGGTAAAGGGGAGAGGTGCAGCCCAACCAAATCGACGGGCGATCTGACCACCTAAGCTGGAATGAAGAGTAAAGTGTTGGGTTGTGCCTTCGCCCAAATCTGAGGACGGGCCGGTAGTTCAGTGGTATGAACAGCTGTTTAGGCTGATGCAGACGCCCGCCTCGCACGCGGGAGGTCGGGGGTTCAAATCCCCCCCGGTCCATTCCTAACCGAAAATTATGAGTAGCTGTTAGGTTTATCTTTATACAACAGGCAGATAGTTTAGGGTAATTTATCTCGATGATTATTGAGAAGGTATATATGCGGTGAAGGTAGTTAGATTGTAGATGCTTAGGATTGTCAAGTATCATAGCAAATAGGTTGAAAAATCAGACCTCAACCCTGGTCAATAGTTTTAGCAGAAGAGCGGATAGATTAAAAGATAGGCTTGAATTTAAAACCTTGTTTAAGCGCTTATCCGGAGAAGATTGGCTTGAGGCGGCGCGAAGTTTCTTTAACACCGAAGAAGGGATAGCTGTAGGCATTGACGGATCTATGGACTACGATGAACGCCTTGAAATGATCTTGTTCTACGTCTGCGTAACAGCGTATAAATGCCCTATTGGTTTCGACGGGAAGAGTGTAAATGTTAACATGAAGACTGCTGAGCGTGACTCTAGATCAACAGCCTCAGCGGCTATCCCACTGTGGCTTGACGATGCGTCATACACCCTTAATCCTCTTACCACTACAGATGTGGAATTTGAGCTTAAGCAAGCATTAGACCGAATCCCTTACGCTATAATGACTCTAGGTGAACTCTCGCTTGCCTTAAACGCACTTAACCGAAAAGAGGTGAAAGTTATCTTCCTTGACCGCCCCCTCGCTGGGACATTCGGACCAGCTGCCAGAGATCTTAGGCTTCTTCTTAAGATAGGTAGCTCAGCGTTGACCGAGATAGAAACCCCAGAGGGTAGAGCCTCTCTGCTTGATCTGAGCTTAGCTTCCGTGCTTGGTTCTGGGTCAATATATGTTCCAGCACGCCCACCCTATCTAGTCTATAAAGCTTTGCAGACTCTGATTCGGCATGGTGAGTTGAAGAAGAGTGAGTTGGCTAGTGAGCTGGGGTTGAGTGATGAAGAGCTTAACAAAGTCGTGAAGAAGTTAAATGGGATGGATGAGCATTATAATCAGCAGCTGCTTGAAAGATCAGATCTCACCACTATAGCGGTAAGACCTCAAGTTAAGAATTACTGGGGGAGGATTGTAGCTGTTGCTGAAGCGGTCAGAAAGAGGGTCTTCGAAAGCGACGAGCATCCTCTGCAGCTTGATGAGGATAGGTGGTTGACTGTCCTTGACATAAACGCTGTGAATGTCTTTCTACTCTATGAACTTCTGCACCGCGCACATAAGGACGGTGTTTTGGTTATTGGTGTAACTAAGGATACGGTTGCCTCAGATTTTACTAGAAGCGTGATCCCGTGTGCTGTGCACCGCAAGATCCTTAAGAGCAGCGATATGCCTATGATAAGGAATGATAAAGCCTTTCTAACTATTCTTACCTCTGTCAATGAGAAGGTCATAGAAACACCTTGGAGGACTCTAAGTTATGATGCCTGTTATACAACATTGGTCAAGAGTGGCGATGAGAGGGTGCCTCTGCAAGCAGCGCGTAAAGTGGTCTTTAGAGAAAAGTTTCTAATCAAGTCATATTTCCAGCTGAAGACCTTTTCAACAGACGCTAAAGCCCGCTCACCCGTCTTCGTCTACGACCGCTTCTACCACCCTATCTTTGATGAAGGCTTCTGCAAACAAATAGATGTTTTGTCAAGGGGTAAAGTTATTCAAATAGAGCCTTATGTAGAAGATGAGGGTATGAATCCACTCGATAGCCTAATACTAGTGATTCTCTCAAATTCAGATAACCCTGAGGTGCTCGAAGCCTTAGGGCATAACCAGCTACTCTACCTCGCTGATAAAGCAGTGAAGGCTGAGGTTAATCTTATGAGAGCGATGCTAAGAGGTATAGCTGATCTTCACCTTGGAACTCTCTCTAGGAAGCACCGCTACTTCTACATAATCAAAGGGTTTAGAGGCGCGAGATCTGATATCGAAACCAGTAGGCGAAGGGCAGCAGCTAAAGCGGAGGCTTAGTCAAATGTTACAAAACGCTTTTGATGACATGGGCGGAAGGTTCGAAGCTAGATTAAGAGATCACCGAACCGTGGTTAGATCGACAAAAACTAGGGAGGGAGAGATAAGCCTATCTAACGCTGTCGCCGTGCTAGAAGCGAAGTTTGACTTTGAGGTTCTTGACAGATTGCATCAACCGTCCTTCGTTGGTATAGAGCGTGCAACCTCGGAAGGATCAAAAATCTACTTAATCTATGAGATCGTCAGTCTCAAACCTACGCATTTCCAGATGCTGGGGATGGATGTTTCTTTACCTAAAACTGTTAGATTAGAGTTTCTAACGAAGATAAATGAAAGCTGGGGAGAAAGCGAGGAAACATGGCTAGATATAGTAGCTGTACCCACGGGATACTCGCTAGAACTTGATGACGGTGAACCTAAATTTACAAGAACATCTCTAATTCCTCTTGTGGGCTCTACAGTTCACCTTCTTCCAAACTACATAGTGCGGAAGTTTCTTTGCGTAGATGAAGGTGTGCCGGTTGGAGACCTGATAGGCTTCGATATGCCCCTAACAGTAGATATTGAAACCATGGTTAGATACCACGCTGGCATATTTGGTTTTACTGGTTCAGGCAAATCTAACTTAACATCCTATCTGATCAGAAAGGCGGTTGAAGTCATACCTGATCTTAAGGTTGTGGTCTTCGATGTCGCCGGTGAGTATTCCATCCACCTACTAGATCTAATCGCAGATAGAGGTAAAGTATTCTCAACCGAAGACTTTCAGGGTGACGTATTCAACTTCTTAAACGCTCAAGCCATACCAGAAACACTAGAAAAGAGACTGTCTGAATCCTTACTCAAAGAGAAGATTAAGAAGATGTTTGAGGCTAACAGAATCCAGAAAATATCTGAGGATAGCCTAGATCATAAAATAGATCTGAACTTCATACTCACATCTCTATGGAACATCTATGATTCTGGCAGGGCTGGGGGAATCTCAGCTAACCTCAAACTTAAAGAAATTGTGCAGCGCTTAATAGAGGAAAGAGGATATTATAGAAGCAGCGATCTAGCGGAATTTAAGGAAGAAGACTTGAGATATCTCATCGAAACTTTACAAGAGCTGGTTGACACCGCACCAGACCGATCATCATTAAAGACTGACTTGACATCTATCTTAAGTTACCTCAAAGAACTCAGTGAATCGAGACCAAAAGAAGGCGAAGAATCCGAGGTCAAGGCAGTAACTACAAGCATGTTAGCGAATCAGCTGCTCAGAAGTGAGCAACCGCTTATAAACATACTGTACCTACCTGATCCTGATGAAGCTAGATTGATAACTGCGAAGCTCATCAATACGATCCTACTCATAAAGAAGACTAGAGGTGCTAGAAAGAAGATCCTAATGGTTTTGGATGAAGCTCAAGAGTTCATACCAGATAGGGCGGTAAAGACTGATTACTCAGATGTGTCAAACAAGGCTGCAGAAGCTTTACTTAGGCAAGGTAGAAAATACAGAGCACACTGCTGGCTGAGCACACAGAGGGTCGCGCACCTAAACGTCAATGCCATTCAGCAACTGCACAGCTACTTTGTAAGCACCCTACCTAGGTTATACGACAGAATCGTTATTGCTGATGCCTTTTCGCTCAGCTATGACATACTGGAGAAGACTATTGAGCTCGACACCGGTCAATGGCTCTTTGTTTCTTACAAAGCCACTAAGCAGAAGAGTGTCCCAGCTTTTGTGCAGTCTCCAAATAATGAAGATATACTCATCGCAAATCTAGGTGTTAATTAGATTGCATTCTCTTACTTGAATGGAATCTACATCTACCTTTGTTCTAAATACAGGTTCCGGGCAATAGAGCCCTCCCAAATCTAGCTTATTTGTCGTCTTCTGCTCTCTGGATTCTGCTCTAATGGTTTATAGAATTTAGAGGGAAATAAGAATAACGGTGTTATAAAGGACGAAACCTTGAAATATCAAACAGCGACCACTACACTGAGGAAAGAGAGTTTGAGCCTATCCTATCACGAGCTCCTGCAACGACTAAGGGCGAAGATGGGTACACCAGCCAAGTCAACCGGTGCTAGATTAGAGCTGCCAGAGCCTCAGATTCTGTGGGTTGGAAACAAGACTATTCTCCGAAACTTTTCTGAATATCCGCGTCTGCTTAGGCGTGATGCAAATAAGCTACTGATGTTCTTGGCTAAGGAGCTTGCTACAGCTGCCTCTCTAGATGGTGAGAGAGCGATCTTTATCGGTAGAAAAGACAAGCAGTCTTTTGCTGTGCTGCTTAACAGGTATATGCGTGAAAACGTTCTATGCCCTGTGTGCGGTAGCCCAGACACTAAGGTTGAGAAGGTTAAGCGTCTTCAGTTCCTAGTCTGTGAGGCGTGCGGCGCAAGATCTTCTTTAAAATCTGCGTGATCCGCATTTGAGTGAACAGAAATTCTGCGTTAAACTTATCACAAAAGGCGATATACGTATGGCGAATATCTGTGATGCGGAGCTATTGAACCGAAGTGTGAGCGAAGGTAGCTTGGTTATGCACTTCTCACCCGACTACTTTGGCGAAGATCTCATTGATCTAAATGAAGCACTTAGAATAGTTGAGGAAACACCCATACTGAACTTAGCTGGCAACAATATCGTAAGTAAGGTCCTCGAGGCTAAATTTGCAACACCAAGAGCTGTGAGGGAGATAGGCTGCATTAAGTTTCTTATGGTCTTCAAGTTTAAGCACGCAAAGCCACAGACCAGAAAACGCGCTAGATCTACTATCTAACAAATGCTAGCCTTTTTCAAAAATAAGCTATTAATTAGCGTGCATCTAATAAAAATCTGCAGGGAAGTACTCCCTATAGCTCTATCCTTTGAAGCTGATGACTAGGGTTGGAGTTTATATGCGCGACTGCACTTCCTACTTGTAGGGTTTCAAAGCCACAGGAGCACTTATATTTCCAGCCGTTTAGGCCGCCCTTTTGGTCTGTTGCTTTCTTACTCAAAGCTAATCATCTCTTGCTATTGAAGCTTCTGCAGCCCTGTTTATAAATTTTGCTAAACATCTGGGCTAATAGCTGCATTTTCTTCCTCAGGTAGGCGCTTCAGCAAGTATCACCTTGGTAACACCCTCAAAGCCTCTTCGCCTGATCAGCATATCGATCTGAGACCCGACAGCCTTTCTCTTGATTGCAGCCTGTAGCTCACGTGTATTTCCTATTCGCACACCATCTACGCTAACTATAACATCACCCTCTTCTATATCTGCTTCAGCAGCAGGTCCTTCTGGAACTACCCTAACCACTAGCACACCTTCATCAACACCCAACCCATAATATCTGGAAACCTCTTTCGTAACATCCATACCCACTATACCCAGCCACGGTCTAACGACCCTACCGAACCTAATAAGATCTTCAAGAATCGTCTTAACAGTATTCACAGGTACAGCAAACCCTATACCTTGAGCCTGCGAGATCATCGCAGTGTTAATACCAATAACTCTACCAGATGTATCTATAAGAGGACCGCCACTATTACCAGGGTTTATAGCAGCGTCGGTCTGTATGAGGTTCTCATAAACCCTGCCGTCTTCAAGTCTGATGTATCTATTCAGAGCGCTTATGACACCGATTGTAACGGTTGGTCCTCCTCTTAAAAGGAAACCAAAGGGGTTGCCTATGGCGATAGCGAGCTGCCCAACCTTCAGAGCGTCTGAATCACCTAACTCAGCTGGCTGAACGTCTTCAGCCCTAGCCTTCGCAACAGCTATATCAGTAGCAGGATCCACACCTACAACCCACCCCTCATATCTAGCACCAGCGTAAGTTGTAACCACAACCTCTCTACTCCCAGCAACCACGTGATGATTGGTAACTATGTGGCCCGAACTATCTACCGCCACGCCTGAGCCTATTCCACTAACGGGGTAGAGGTTAAAGAAGTGGTCACGGACGAGCTGAACGGTGCTGATATTCACGACGCTCCTACTTACTTTAGAAACAGCTTCTACAATCCTATCTTCAAATTCGCTAGGGAAAGATGGCACGCCATCCACCTACACTAAACTGGCTAAGAAGATAGATAAAAGGATTAAAAAAATAAAAAGAATAAGGGAGCTTAGCTCCCTTTAACGACTTCATATGAGATGGATGCTGGTAGCGTCACTATCCGAGGAACCTCAAATCCCTTTACGCTATTGTTAGTTACCCAGCCGAAGATTTGTGCGACTCCATATAGGTCTAGTGTAGAGATCCCTACAGACCTTAGCCCCCAGCTCGTCAGCACAGGGTACATTAGATCCTCTGGGATGTCTGTGTGACCTAATCCAAGCGCGTGCCCCAGCTCGTGGAGTGTAACAGCGTAAACAATCTTCTCAGTGTACCTTGGTCCAACTCTGACAGTGACTGTTATATTCTTGAATAGCTTGTCTTCTGTGAATGAGGTCTGCGTCTCCCCTCCTATTCTGAACATCCCTTCGTCTGTGAATCTGATCTTAACATCAGCGTCCTCTGAAGTGGTGAGTTTCAGAACTATGTTAGAGAGGTAGCTGTAGTCGTTGTGTTGGGAAGCGAAGGCTCTTAGCGTGTCATTCCAAGTCTTAATCGCTTCGATTACAGCTTTGGTGTAGTTTGCCGCTAGCGGGCTTTCCTCGACTTTGATGGTTATTGTAGTGTGATCCCAGGTTCCGCCTAGGGTTCTTATGCTGTAAGCCCGTAGGGTTGTTGTAGCCTCTAATGTGCCATCAAGTTTCAAGAGATACGCTCCATTCAGCCTCACCATCTGAGCCTTGAAAGAAACGTTGTAGACCCATTCGTCCTCTGTTGGTTCTACTCTGCCCTGTAGTAAAGCAAGGTAATGTTTGCCCGCTTCGTCACTGAGTCTAATCTGTATGATCAAAAGACCGTGCTTGGTCTTGGTGTTGAAGACACCTCTGCCAGATTCAACAGAATAGGTTTTCTCATCTACGGTGAGTTGCCCCTCTTTAATTAGTAGGGTGCCTTGGTTATGCCAGATCTGAAGGGTGCCTGATAAAGAGAGTGTTGCATCCGCTTTTGAGGCTTTAGACCCTCTGCTTATGTTCCTCGCTTCACCCGTAGCAGTAATAGTGAGGTTGGCTTCGCTGAGCTCGGGTGGTTGGAAAATAGGTGGTAAGGGTATAGGTCTTCCAAAGCGCGCCTCTGGGTAACCTTTGCTAGTCTGCTTAACTAAACCATAGTTAGTAGTGGTAGAGGTTGGTGTGCTGTTCTTTGCGGATACTGCTTCAGCCTGCATCTGCACTGCGAGCGAGCCGATTAGTAGTGCCGCTACCAGCGTGGTCACAGCAACTATAGCAAGTTTTCCTGCGCGCATCACACCACCGCCTTAACCTTATACTTAGGCGGTAATTTAGGAACCCTATTACCAAAGACGGAGAGTGGAATAGGAACGAGCGTTTCGAGCAAGACTTATCGCCAGCATAAGCAGCACCTAAGCGGGGTTTGCTTAGCGATCTGGACTTTAAGATGGAGGAAAGGGGCTTAGATGGTATCTTAGCGTTAGGCGACTCTACATCGAACAACCCCGAGCTACTCTACCTTGTAGGCTGCTCCATACCAAGAGGGGGCATCTACGTTAAGAGAAGGGGGCAAGACCCGATCTTAGTTGTGAGCGAAACAGACCTAGGCTCAGCCAGATCAAGCAGAGTTAAAAATGTAAAGAGCTTTGGCGAAGTGGGCTACTATAGGCTCCTGGAGAGGGATGTAAAGCGTGCCTACATCAACCTAATCACTCAGCTCGTGGCTGATGCTGGTCTCGAGGGGAAGATTGCCCTTTATGGCAGAAATGAGCCGAATGTTATCCTACAGGTATCTTCTGCGTTAAAGCAGAGGGGGTTTACTGTTGTTGGGGAGGACTCGCCGACGCTCCTAGAGGAGGTTATGATGACGAAAGATGAGCGAGAAGTCGAAGCAATTAAGCGGGTTGGTGAAGTAGCTTGTAAGATAGCGAAGGATGTTATAGAACATCTTGCATCCTGCAGAGTAGGCGATAGACTCATCTACAAAGAGGAGTTGAGAGTCGGGCACATTAAACGATTGGTTCGGGTGCTTTTGGCTGAAAACAACCTTAAACCCATAGATGAAATGATCTTCGCACCCGCCCCAAGATCCAGCGACCCACACTACACTGGCTTAGATTCCGAACCGATCAAAGTTGGGCAGCCCATAGTCTTCGACCTCTTCCCACAGGGCAGCGAAGGATACTGCTTCGATCTAACCAGAACGATCTCCATAGGCTCACCTACACTAGAGTTCAAGGAGATGTTTGGGACTGTACTTGAAGCGCAGCTGACCGTTTTAGAGCGTTTGAGGAGCGGTATGCTTGCTAAAGAAGCTATGGAGACTGCTTGTGAAGTCTTTGAGAAGAAGGGTTACGACACACCTCGAACCAACCCCAGATTAACCAGAGGCTTTACACACAGCCTAGGGCACGGCATAGGTCTGACTATAGGTGAAAGACCCTATCTTTCACTCTACTCACAGGATAGAATTGTTGATAGGCAGGTCTTCACGGTAGAGCCTGGGCTTTATGATGCTAGGCTTGGTGGGGTTAGGTTAGAAGATGTAGTTGTTATGGAGGGTGGTGTTGCTAAAAACCTTACCGATCTTGAGAAGGTGCTTGTGTATTAGCGTAGCCGCTGTAAGATCGTTTCAGCCTCAGCGACCTTCATCTTTGCTGCGATGTAGTCACCCTTCTCCAGAAGGGCTGTAGCCTGCTCCACAAGTTTAGATGCCTCTTGCAGCATTCTCTCCTCCCTATCTACATTCACACCCCTCGCTTTGATGTCGTTGAGCTGCTTCCTTATCTTCTGGATCTCCTCTCCCAGCCTCTTAGCTTCCTCGCCGAGGTTCTTCTTCATCTGCTTCATAGCTTCATTTATCTGCTTCACCGCCTCACCTAACTTCCCTTCTTGAATCTGGCGTCTGGATGAGTTCAGCTCCTCTATCTGCTCTTTAAACCTACCCTTCGCACCTTCTGCGCTAAAGATTCTGCCTAAGGTTTTGTTCACATACTCCTCAGCCAGCTTGGCTTTCTCCTTCGCGTACGCTTGGTTCAAGTTGCTTACCAAGTGACCGAGCATACTCTTGGCTTCAGCAACCCTTCTACCCGCACCTAAAGCATCGCCTCTAGCGGATAGAGATTTTGCCTCCTCCACCAACTGCGAAACAGCAGCGAGCTTCTCAGCCAAATTAGAGACATTGTAACCTTTCGCCGCAGCCGAATTTGTCATGTTCTTTATGTTAGTTAGCAGGGCGCTCATTCTTAGGGTTGAGTGTGAAGCAGCCACTATCTGCTCTTCTTCGCTCTCTTTGATCTCGGCTGCTACGCTCTTCACTATGGTAAGCGCCTTCAGCGAGTTGTTCAAGGCGTCTTGATATGCTCCTTCGTTTAATGCTTTTTGCGCCTTTTCTGCTAATGTCTCAGCTTCTTTCAGGCGGATCTTAAGAGCTTCGTATGCTTGGTCGCCCTCTCCCCTCTTTAGTACCGTTTGTAGGTTTGTGATCGCTTTATTAAGAATCTGGTTTAGGGCGTAGGCTGAGTTCTTAACTCCTCCAGCATCCGCTTCTGTTAATGTGATCTGGGGGATGGTTAGAGCTGCTAGTAGTATGAGGGTTGCTAGAGCAGCCGCCTTAACCACCATCATCCACTTTGCCCCCGCCTTCTATAGATACTGGTTTCGATTTTAGGGATTCTGAGGAACATCCGTTCCACCCCCAATTTCAGACTCACCTCTCATATACACGAGGTTCTGCCCACCAACCTTCTTCACACCCACCAGCCCCTCACGTTGAAGCCTTCTGACCATCCTCCACATCGAGGTCTTAGGTAAGTTAAAGCGGCTTCTGAGCTCAGCCTCGAAAGCCTCGCCTCCAGCCTCAGCCAGAAACCTCAACACCTCCTTATCATCGGGTCTCAAATCTGGTTTAGATGCAAGAATCTTCTCCACATCTATAACGCGCTTCTCCTTCACATATAACTTGGCAGCAAGCCTCCTCCTTCTCAAAGTAATCCAAGTAACAGCCCCGCCAACAAACAT
>Ga0123519_10001173_pt1 | contig 45162 bp, 38 predicted proteins | sample YelNatPaOPRAMG02_FD_87396 | JGI IMG/M metagenome (GOLD analysis project Ga0123519, IMG submission 87396) | Hot spring microbial communities from Yellowstone National Park - Yellowstone National Park OP-RAMG-02 (version 2) | ecosystem: Environmental > Aquatic > Thermal springs > Hot (42-90C) ...
AACTGGCCTTCCTGCGCCACTTCAAGGCCCAGGGGCGGCGCGTGGCCGCAGGGACCTACGCCTGCGCCATCGCCGAACGTACGGCGGAGGTGCGGGAGGCCCTCGCCCTGGCGGACATCTTCTTCTGCAACGAGCGGGAGGCGGAGGGCCTTTTCGGCACGGCCGAGGAGGCGCGGGTGGCCCCGGGCAAACTCCTCTTCATCACCCGGGGGCCTCGGGGCGCGTGGGTGGTGCAGGGCGACTACCGCACGGAGGTGCCAGGCGTGCCGGTGGAGGAACTGGACCCCACCGGCGCGGGGGACACTTTCTGCGGGACGGCGCTCGCGCTCCTGGCCCAGGGCTGGCACCCTGTGGAAGCGGCCCGCTGGGCTGCGGCAGCCGCGGCGGAGATGATCACCGCCGTGGGGCCCACGGCCCTCCTGCAGCCTCCGCCTCCGCCCGCCCCGCCCGAGGATGGCCGCGTGCGGGTGGACCCGGTCCAGGTGGAGCGGGTTGCCGCGCGCATCGCCCAGGCCGAGGAAGCCGCGCCCTTCCCCTTCGTCGGCGAGGAGTTCCCGCCCCCCGGCCACCCCTTCACGCTGGACTTCTTCTTCGCCAGCACCCTCCAGCAGTTCGGCTTCTGGGAGGACGACGGGGAGCGGTACCTGCGGCCCCTGGTGGCACGCTTGGGCGGCCGGGACCTGAAGGGGAGCGACTACCTCTGGGCTGTCTACCGCCGCTGGCTGGAGGCGGACCCGGAAGGGCTGACGCCCCCACGGCAGGCCCGCCTGGAGGGGGCGGACCTGGCGCGGTGGTTCCAGGACGACAGCGGGAGAAATCCCATGCCCGCCTTTGCCCTGCGCCTGAACCTGGCCCGGGCCTACGGGCGGGAGATGGGCGCCCTGGGCCTGACGCCAGCCGACGTGGTCGCCCGGGCCAACGCCAGCCCCTTCCCCCTGCGGACCTTCCTGGCCCACCTGGACCACGTGGGCGGCTACAAGGAAGATCCCCTGCGCAAGAAAAGCGTCCTCCTGGCGGTCATCCTGCAGCAGCGGCCGGAGCGCTTCCTGCGGAGCGTGCCGGAGGAACCCGTGCCGCCCATCATTGACTACCACCTGCAGCGGTCGTGCCTGCGGACCGGCCTGGTAGAGGTGCTGGACCCGGCCCTGCGGCGCAAGTTGGTGGAACGGCGGCTCCTCCTGCCCGACGAGGAGTGGGCCGTGCGCCGGGCGGCCTACGCCGCCATCCAGCAGGTGCAGGAGGCCAGCGGCAAGAGCATGGGGGCGGTGGACTGGTTCTTCTTCGGGGCGCGGCGCCGCTGCCCCGAGATGACGGAGCCGGATTGCCCCCGCTGCCCCGTGGACCCAGCCTGCGCCCACCGAAAGGAACTCTTCCAGCCCGTCCTGCGGACCTCGTTTTACTGAGCCCTGGGCGAGGGACCTCGCTCCGGCTTCATCCCGTGCGTGCCCTCCGTGGCATCCTCCTGAGTACTACGCCACGGTGGTTCTTGACTGAGTAGGGGCGCACGGCCGTGCGCCCCTACTACGAGACTGCAACCGTGACCTGCATGGCCGAAAACGGAATTTTTATTGTGGTCCAACACTGAGGAAGCGCAGCAGGTCCTCCAGCCCACCGTGGCCGTCCACATGGGGCGGCGGGGGCGGGAGGGGCGCGGGGAGGGAATCGGTCACCCAGAAGGTGCGCATCCCGATCTCCGCCGCCACCAGGTCCCACTCCACGCTGTCCCCGGCCATGAGGCACCGGTGCGGCGGTACCCCCAGCCTCTCCGCGATCTCCCGATAGTAGGCCAGATGGGGCTTGCAGGCGTGCATCGTCTCGTAGGACGTGATGAGGTCGTAGGGGAAGTCGCCCACGCCAGCCCATTCCAGCCGCTTGCGGTTGGCGAGCAAGGGGAACATGGGCTGGGTGGCCACCACCACGCGGTACCCCTGGCGGAAGGCCTCCTCCACCAGGGGGCGTGCTGCCGGCTTGGGCCGCACGTACGGGCGCAGGTGGTCAAACTCCCCCTCGTAGAACGCCCAGAAGCGGGCCAACACCGCCTCGCGCGGAGCCTCCAGGCCCTCAAAGAAGACGGCCATGAAGGTCTCCTCGTTGGTGGGGCCCGTGCCGTCGTTCTGGAGCATCCTCTCCACGCCCAGGTTGAGCCGGCGGAGCATCTCGTCCGGAGGGATGAGGTCCGCCAGGTACTGGCTGAGGCGTGCCAGGTAGGGCCGCATGAAGGCCCGCATGTCGTTTTCCAGGAGCGTGTTGTCCAGGTCCAGCAAGATGGCTTCTACCATGGGGCATCCCTCCTGGGAAGGGGATTATACCGGACTTCGCCACCAGGGGCGAGCAGAAGGGCCACACCTGAACCCGGGAGACCTATGCTATCCTGTCGCCGTAGGCGGGGGGTAAGGAGGGGCCTCACCGTTCGGTGCGCACCCAGAGGCCTTGGCCGTCGGTGAAGACCTCCACCGTCCCCTGGAGGTCGGTGCGCAGGACCGCCACGCCCCTCTCCGCCAGCCGCTCCAACACGGCTGCGGCCGGGTGGCCGAAGCGGTTCCCCGTCCCCACGCTGACGATGGCGAGTTCTGGCCCCACCGCCTCCAGGAAGGGGTCCGTGGTCCCCCGGGCCGAGCCGTGGTGGGCCACTTTGAGCACCGCGCTTTGAAGGGGCTGTCCAGAGCGCAGGAGGGACTCCTCGCCCTCCCGTTCCAGGTCGCCCGTCAGCAGGACCGCGGCGCCGCCGAAACGGACTCGCAGCACGAGGCTCCCGTTGTTGTCCCCAGGGAGGAAGACAGAGGCGTCGGCTGGGGGGTGCAGCACCTCGGCCAGCGCGCCGCCCAGGTCCAGGACTATCCCCCGCTGGGCCATCACGAGGGGGAGGCCCGCCGCCTCCACCTGCGCATGCCAGCGGCGCGCCGCCGGTTCGTCGGCAGGGAGGCTGGCCACGAGCACCTGGCCGACGCGGTAGCGCTCCAGGAGGCCCACCAAGCCCCCGGCGTGGTCGCCGTCGGGGTGGGTGAGGACCACCAGGTCCAACGTCCGGTCCCAGAAGGGGAGGACCTGGCCCAGGGCCCGTTGGAGGACCTGCGGGTCGGGGCCGCCGTCCACCAGAACCTGGCGTCCATCGGGACTCTGCACCAGGATGGCGTCTCCCTGGCCCACGTCCAGGAACCAGACGTGCAGCCGGCCGTCCGGCAAGCCCTGGGCCGCGGCCAGGGCCACGAGGAGGAGAAGGGCCGTGGATCCCACAAGGGGGCCCTGCCGCCGGGCGAAGGCGAGCCCCCGGGCCCCGAGTTCCCGGCGCGCCTCTGGTGGGCGGCGCAGGAGCCACACGCCCCCGCCCAGGGCCAGGTAGTAGAGGATGACCAGGCCCCAGCCCCAGGGCGGCACCTCCAAGGAGGCGAAGGGGAGGCGGGCGAGGACGTCGGCCACGCCCAGGGTCCATGAGAGGAAGAGCCAGGCCACCGCGCCCAGCACCCGCCCCAGGGGCGTCCAGAGGATGCCCGCCACCGTGGCTGCCGCGCCCCAGGCCATGAGGAGGGGCTGGACCGGCAGCACCAGCAGGTTGGCGAGGGGGGCGACGAGGGAGAGGCGGCCGAAGCCGTGCAGGAGCAGGGGCAGGACCATGGCCTGCGCGGCCAAGGAGACGAAGAGGGGCTCGTTCAACCAGGCCACGAGCCGCGCCGCGAGGCCCTCGGGCAGGAGGCGGGCAAGCCAACGCCGGGCCGCGGCCTCCAGGGGGGAGGCAAAGGCGATGAGGCCCAGGGTGGCGGCGAAGGAGAGTTGGAAACTGGCATCCCACAGGAGGAAGGGGCGCCACAGCGTCATGGCGATGCCCGCGGCGGCCAGGGAGTTCAGCGCCAGGGCCTCCCGGTGGAGGAGGAGGGCGAGCAAGGCGAGGGTGCCGGTGATGCCGGCCCTCACCACCGGCGGCTCCAGCCCCACGAAGAGGACGTAGGCCCACACCCCCAGGATGGACGCGGCCCCAGCCCCCCGCCGGCCCAGCCACGGCCGGGAAATGCGGGCCACCAGCGCGGCCAGGACTGCGATGTTCCAGCCCGAGATGACCACGATGTGGCTGATGCCCGTGGCGTTGAACTGGTCCATCACCTCCGAGGGGAGGGCGCGCTTCTGGCCCAGGAGGATGCCGGTGAGGAGGCCGGCCTGGGGTTCGGGGAGGATGCGCTGGATGCTGGCCCGGGCCGCCCGGCGGAGGGCATAGAGGGCCTGCCAGGGGAAGCCCGCCTGCCCCCGGGCGAGGACCTCTGGCCTCCTGGCGTCCAGGAGGGCGTCCACGCCTCGGGCCAGGAGGTAGTGGGTGTAAGAGGGGCTGGTCCCGTAGGGCAGGGCCTGCAGCGTGCCCTCCACGGCCACCAGGTCGCCGGAGAGGAGGGGTGCATCGGCCGGCACGCGGGCGAGGACGGTCCCCTGCACCTCCCGGGCCTGCCCATCCCCCGGGTCCAGGCGGCGCACCTGGAGGAGCACCTCAGCCCGGGAGCGGCTGCGCGGGACGGGATCCTCCAGGACGAGGGCCTGAAGCGCCACCGGGCCTGTGCCCACGTACGAGGCCACTTCTGCTGGGTCCCCGCGCGGGAGGGCCAGGGCCAGGCGGACCGCGCCAGCCACCGTGCAGAGGGCGAGGGCCAGGACGCGCCAGCGGTGGGAAGGGGTTTCCAACGTCCGGGCCAGGAGGAGCGCCGTGAGGCACAGGCCCAAGAGGAGCGCAGCCAGGACCCACCCGCGCCCGTGCACGACCTGCGGGGCGAGCCCCCGCCCCCACACCAACCCGGCGCCCCAGGCCGCGGCAGCGTAGATGAGCGTCATTACAATTTGACCACCCGCGCCCGGCCCCGGCGGCCGCGGGTGGCGTTGCGCGTGTCCACCACCAGGCGCGCGTGGGCCAGGACCTCGTCCCAGTCGTAGGCCGAGTGGTCCGTCACCACCACCACGGCGTCGGCCCCGGCCAGGGTCGCCGGGTCCAGGGGCGCGCAGGAGAGCGTTTCCCCTTCCAAGGGGAGAGATGGGACGTAGGGGTCATGGTACTGGACCTCCGCGCCCCAGGCCCGCAGGAGGCGCAGGATGTCCAGCGCGGGCGACTCCCGCGTGTCCTTCACGTCCCGCTTGTAGGCCACGCCGAGGATGAGCACCCGCGCCCCTTTGACCGGCTTCCCCTCGTCGTTGAGGGCGGAGGCCACCTTGCGGGCCACGTACTCGGGCATGGCCGCGTTGACCTCGCTGGCCAACTGGATGAAGCGGGCGTTGTAGTTCAGGGTCCGCAACTTCCACGAGAGGTAGTGGGGGTCCACCGGCACGCAGTGCCCGCCCAGCCCTGGCCCGGGGTAGAAGGGCATGAAACCGAAGGGCTTGGTGGCGGCAGCGTCAATGACCTCCCACACGTCCAGGCCCAGCCGGTCGCACATGAGGGCCACCTCGTTGACCAGGGCGATGTTCACGGCGCGGAAGGTGTTCTCCAGGAGTTTGACCATCTCTGCCGCCCGCGTGGACGAGACGGGGACCAGGCGCTCCACGATGCAAGCATAGAGGGCGCAGGCCACCTGCAGGCACGTCGGGGTGATGCCAGCGATGACTTTGGGGGTGTTGCGGATGGTGTAGTGGGGGTTGCCCGGGTCCACCCGTTCTGGCGAGAAGGCGACGAAGAGGTCCTCCCCCACGCGGTAGCCGTTCCGCAGGAGCCGGGGCAGGACCACCTCCTCGGTGGTGCCGGGGTAGGTGGTGCTCTCCAGGACGACGAGTTGCCCAGCGCGCCCGTGGGCGGCAATGGCCTCCGTCGCCGCCACGATGAAGGAGATGTCCGGGTCGCGCGTCTTGCTGAGGGGGGTGGGCACGCAGATGCTGAGGGCGTCCAGGTGCCGCACCGCGGCGTAGTCCCCCGTGGCCCTCAGGCGGCCTTCCCGCACCAGGGGGGCCAGCCTCGCCGAGGGGACGTCGGGGATGTAGGAGCGGCCAGCCAGGACGTCCGCCACGCGGTCCGGGTCGGTCTCAAGGCCGGTCACGGAGAAGCCGGCTTCGGCGAAGGCCACGGCCAGGGGCAGGCCCACGTAGCCCAGGCCTACCACACCGACCTGCGCCTCCCGGGCGGCGATCTTCTCCAGGAGTGCCTGGGCCTGTGCGCTCACCTCCTGGCCCCCTGCCCCCCGGGAAAGGCCCTCTCCCGCAGGAACTCCAGGACGACCCGGTCAATCAGAGGGCCTTCCTGCAGCCGCTCCTCCAGGTTCTCCACCCCCGCGCAGTCAAAGAGGGCCTTGCGGGTGGCCTCGTCGTAGAGGCCGTGGAGGGGGCCCTGGTAGTACCCCAGGGCAGCGAGGATCCTCTGGAGTTCCCGGCAGGTTTCGCCTTCCAGGGGGATCAAGTCCTCGGGGCGCGGCTTTGCGAAGTAGAGGCGGTGCAGGTCCAGCAGGCGGGCCAGTTCCTGGACCGGCGTCGGGTGGTCATCCACGCGGAGGTCTATGTAGCGGTCCAGGGTGCCGCCGTAGGAGCCGCCCTCCCGCACCACCAGGAGCGCGGCCGACTGGCGGCCGCGGCGGTCGCCGCCGGCGGCGTCGCCAGCCAGGAGCGCGGCCAGGAGCCGCTCGGCCAGTTCTCCCTTCGTGGTCTGGAAGGCGCGGGCCATCTCCTGCACCACGTCGAGCCCGGCCAGGATGTTCCCCTGGCAGCAGAACCCCTCCCCCACCACGTGGCCGGCCCAGGGGAAGCACTCCTTCCCCGTGTGGGCCGCGGCCCGGCCCTGGGCGTCCACCACGCCCACCTGGCGGTGCTCCCGCATGGTGTCTCCCTGGAGGAGGCGGGCCAGCGTCTCCTCCGCAGAGAGGCCCCGGGCCAGGAGGTCCAGGCCGTCCGGGCCGAAGGCCAGGTTGGCCCAGGCCTGGGTGGCCACCGCGCCCTCGCCCGCCTTGGCCCAGGCCACGGCTGCCCCCACCGCCAGGAACTTGGAGGCCACGGCCACGCCCAGGTCACCGTTCGCCGGGTCCAGGGCCACGATGGAAAAGGTAGCCACCACAGGGGCTCTCCGATGCGCTCTGCCCATGTGCTTTCCCTCCGAAAGATGCCTCACGAACACAGCGCGCCCCTCAAGGCGGGGGACATGATAGCACAGGCGGGGAGGAGCGTCAATTTCGCCTGGTGGGCGTTTGCGGAACGGGGGCGGGAGTGCTATACTCCCCTCCGACCACGGACGCGTGGGAGGTGTCATGACGATCCTCTTTCTCATCCTGGCTGGCCTGAGCCTGTTGGCCATGGTGGGGGGAATGGTCTGGGCGGTGAGGGTGAGCCGGCGGACGGGGGCGTGGAACGCCCGGAGCCCCCACGCTGGCGAGGAACCTGGGTCCTTCGGCGACCTCAAGGGCCTGGTGCGGGCTGGCGACTGGGGCCGCGCCCTGCCGGCCATCTTCGCCATCGGCGGGCTGCTGGGGCTGCTCCTCTTCTCCTCCCTGGCCGCGGTGGTGGGCCTGAAAGAGCCGCTCTGGGGTGTGGCTGCGCTGCTGGTGACCCTCTATGTCATCGTCCGGACCCTGTGGAACATCGCCCAGGCGTAGGCAGAAAGGCCGCTCCCCGCTGGCCTGGGGCGACCCGGCCCCGCCCCTCACTGGCGAGGAGAAGCGGGCTGCCAGGGCCGGGCATCCCTTGCCCGCGCCCTGGCCCGAGGGTCCCGGTGGCGACGGGGCGCGGGGCTCAATCCCAATCGCCGATGGTGAAGCGGCGGCCCTGGGGCGCGTCGGGCATGCCCGGTGGGCTGGGCATCCCTGGCTGCCCCCAGACCTGCGGGGCCGCCCCAGAGGCAATGACCACCACCGGGGGAGCCGGGGCCTCGTCCTGCCCTTCGTTGCGCTGCGGGAGGGCCTGGCGCGCCAGCAAAAGGAAGGCCAGGACCCCCACCGGCAGGCTGACCAGGAAACCCGCCGCCGCCCCGAAGAAGAGGGCCAGGGCGTCCGGCTGGACCCGCTTGGCCACCAAGATGGCCACCACCGCGCACCCGCCGACAAAGAAGACCCACGCCACACGCTTCAACGTGCCCATCCATCTCCCTCCCCGGGCCAGAGGGGCAGTCCGTGGCCCTTGCAGCCTCGCCAGCCGCGCGGCTTGGACCCCCTGCCCGTGAGTGCACCTCCCCTGGAGAGGCCTTTTGGAACATTTGTTCTACTTGCGCCTGCATTGTACCGCAGGCGTGCCTGGTTGTCAAGCGCTGGCCTCCCGCACCCCAACCCCGGAGGGCGGGCATGCCGCGGGTAGGGGGACGGGGCATGCTGCTCGCCCTGGTGCTGGGGGCCTTCGCGCTGCGCGTCGGCCTGCTCCAGGGCCAGAGCCTGTGGCCGGACGAGGGGATCTCCTGGTCCCTGGCGGTGGACCCCCGGGCCCTCCCCCAGGCGGACCACCCGCCCCTGTACTTCCTGGTCCTCGGGGCGTGGATGCGCCTCGCCGGCGACTCCGTGCTGGCCCTGCGCTTCCTCTCCGTGGTGCCGGACGTGCTCCTGGTGGCGCTCCTCTGGCAGTGGGGGCGGCGGCTGGGCACGCCTGGCGCAGGAGCCCTGGCGGCGCTCGTGTGGGCCGTCTCCCCGCTGGCCGTGTGGTACGCCACGGAGGCGCGGGGGTACGCGTGGCTCGCCTTCCTCGGGGTCCTCTCCTCGTACCTGCTGCTGGCCGAAGGCCCGCCGGGCCTCTATTTCCTCGCCGGGGCCGCTGCCCTCCTCATCCACCCCTTCAGCGCGCTCCTCTTGGGGGGCCACGGCTGGCTCCTCTGGGTCCGGTGGCGGGAGGGGAGGCTTGAACGCCGCTGGCTTGCCGCCTGGCTCGCCCTGCCGCTGGCCCTGATCCCCTCGCTCCTGCAGATGGCGCGCCAGGTGGGCCAGCCGACCTACTGGCCCGGCACCTTCCAGCCGGGGGAGGCCTTCCTGCGGACCTTGGCCACCTGGGCTGCTGGCCCCTCGTGGGCCGCCCAGCCGGTGGCGCGGCAGGCCGGGGGCGTGCTCCTGGGGATGGCCGTGCTGGGCGCGCTCGCCTGGGCTACGCGTCGGGAGGGGCCGCCAGGGGAGGTGCGTCCAGCCTGGGTCCTGTGGGGCCTGCTGGCCTTCCCCCTCCTTGGAGCCGGGGCCCTCGCCTTCCTCTGGCCCAAGTACGCGCCGCGCTACCTCATGTTCCTCTTCCCCCTGCTCGCGTGGCTTGTGGCGGAAGGGCTGGCCTGGGCCCTCCGCTCCAGGCGCGCGCTGGCGTTGGGAGCGCTGGCCGTGGCAGCGGCTGTGGTCGCCTTTGACGGATGGGTCCTGGCCCGCACCGCCCAGGAACCGGCCCTGGAGCGGCCGGATTTCGCCCGCGTCCTGGCCTACGTGCGGAGGGAAGCCCGGCCGGACGATGCCCTCATCCTCGTGGGAGGGCACACCGAGCCCGTGGTCCGCTACTACCTGCGGGATGCGTTGCCCCTCTACCCCCTGCCGCCGGGGATGCTGGTGCAGGTGACGCATCCCCTCAACGCAAGCCAGGTCGCCGGCGTCCTGAACGGCGTGGCAGAGCGGCACCGGCGGGCCTGGTTGCTCCTCTGGCAGGAGGACCTGGCGGACCCCCTGCGGCTGACCCTGACCTACCTCTTGGGCGGCGCGCGCCGACATGAAGTCCAGGCCGAGTTTGAGCAGGTGGCCCTCCTCCTGTTCTCCTTCCCGCCCCGGGCCCGGTTTGACCCACGTCCCACAGGGCAATACCCGCTGGAGGTCCTCTTTGCCGAGGGCCTCTTGCTGCGGGGGTTTGACCTGACCCGCGATGGCTTCTGGTTTGAACGCCGCCAGACCGAACTCCAGGGGGGGCCGCCCTTCACCGCCGACTGGCCCTCCTTCCGCCAGGGGGAGCGCCTCTACGTAGCCCTCTACTGGAGCGTGGAAGGGCCTGTGGCCCGGGACTACACCGCCTTTGTCCAGGTGCTGGACTCCCAGGGCCGCTGGGTGGCCGGGGACGACCACACCCTGGGGGGCGACCTCTTCCCCGCCACCCGCTGGAGGCTGGGGGAGACCTACATCCAGTACCACACCCTGCCCCTGGCGGAGGACCTGCCCCCTGGCGAGTACACGGTGGTTGCCGGGCTGTACTGGCGCGGCGGAGACGGGGCCATCCACCGGGAGCCCCGCGCCGACGGCGGCGGGGAGCACGTAGTCCTGGGGAAGGTTCTGGTCTCGCCCTGAGCGCAAACCGCGGAAGGCGCCACCGATGCCGAGCCCCAGTTGGAACCGGTGGCCCAAGGAGTAGGGGCGCACGGCCGTGCGCCCTTGCTGGCCACCCCCCGCCTGGGCAGGGGCGATTCGTGAATTGCCCTACAGACCTCTCCTCATCCCCAGGGACAGGGGTGGGGTCCGGTAGGGGCGATTCGTGAATTGCCCCTACGGACTGCCTGTAGGGCCAGGGGGATGGGAGGGGTTGAACTTACGCCAAGGTGGGGCAGTGCAAGGCTCCCCGCGGCCTGGCGCGTTTTCTCTCCCTGCGGTATACTTGCTCCCGGAGCGTCCCAAGGCAGAACCCACAGGAGGTCCCATCCGTGCGCCCCAAATTCGCCCTGCTGTCCGACGACTTGGTGGAACGGATCATCGCCGAGGGGATGGCCCTGCTCGTGGACCCCGGCGTGCGGGTCCACAACGAGGAGGCCCTGCGCCTCCTGGCCGAGGCTGGCGCCCAGGTGGACTTCGGGGCGCAGGTGGCCCGCATCCCCGAGCACCTCGTGCGCCAGGCCCTGGAACAGGCCCCCTCGGAGTTCTATCTCTACGACCTGGAGGGGAACCCGGCGGTCCACTACGGCGGCGATAGCGTCCAGTTTGACCCCGGCTCGGCCGCCATCACCCTCCTGGATGGGGAGACCGGGGAGCAGCGTCCCCCCGTCACCGCGGACTTCGTGCGCTTCGTCCAGTTGGTGGAAGTGCTGCCCCAACTGGATGCCCAGAGCACGGCCCTCATCTGCGCCGACGTGCCCCAGGAGATCGCCGACCTCTACCGCCTCTACCTGGCCCTGAACTACATGCGCAAGCCCATCGTCACCGGGGCCTTCCGCAAGGACACCTGGTGGGTGATGAAGGACCTCCTGGTGGCGGTGGCCGGGGGCGAACGGGAACTGGGGGAGCGGCCCATCGCCATCTTTGACGTCTGCCCCTCGCCACCCCTCCTCTGGAGCGACCTCACCTGCCAGAACCTGATAGACTGCGCCCGGCACCGCATCCCAGCGCAACTGGTCTCCATGCCCCTGGCTGGGGCCACGGCACCGGTCACCCTGGCCGCCGCGGTGGTGCAGCACACGGCGGAGAACCTGAGCGGCGTGGTCATCTGCCAACTGGCCCAGCCGGGCGCGCCCATCGTGTGGGGAGGCTCGCCGGCCGCCTTTGACATGCGGGAAGGGACGCCCCCCATGGGCGCGGTGGAGACCTGGATGATAGACTGCGCCTACGCCCAGGTGGGGAAGGCCCTCGGCCTTCCCACCCACGCCTACCTGGGCATGAGCGACGCCAAGGTCGTGGACGTCCAGTGCGGCCTGGAGTCGGCCGGGGGGACGTTCTTGGCGGCCCTGGCGGGGATCAACATGGTCTCCGGCGCGGGGATGCTGGACTTTGAGTCGTGCCAGAGCCTGGAGAAACTGGTGATAGACGCGGAGATCATCGGCATGGCCAAGCGGCTGGTGGCCGGCATCCAGGCCCGCGAGGACCCCATCGCCCTGGCCCTCATCCGCAGGCGGGGCCACCGCGCCGATTACCTCGCCCAGCCTCACACCCTGCAGTGGTTCCGCCAGGAACTGTACATCCCCTCGGAGGTCATAGACCGGGGCTCGCTGGACGCCTGGAAGCGGCGCGGGGCGAAGACGGCCTTGGAACGGGCGCGCGAGCGGGTGCGCCAACTGCTGGCCACCTACACGCCTCCGCCCCTCCCAGATGCGCTCCGCCGCGAACTGCGGGAGATCGCCACCGCGGCTGCCCGCCGCTTCGGCCTGGACCAACTGCCCACCCTGGAGGGAACATGAGCGACGAACTCCTGCGCCAGATCACGGAGAGCCTCGTGCAGGGGGACCCCGAGGCCACGGTGGACCTGACCCGACAGGCCCTCGCCGCGGGCCTGGAACCCCTGGCCATCCTCAACCAGGGCCTCATGCCCGGGATGCAGGTCGTGGGGGAGAAGTTCGCCTCGGGGGAGTACTTCCTGCCCCACCTGGTGGTGGCTGCCAGCGGCATGCAGGGCGCGATGGCCCTCCTGGAACCCGCCCTGCGCGCCCGCCAGCAGGCCGTCCAGAAGGCCGGGACGGTGGTCATCGGCACCGTGCGCGGCGACATCCACGAGATCGGCAAGTCCCTGGTGGCGACGATGCTCTCCGCCAGCGGCTTCCAGGTGGTGGACCTGGGGGTGGATGTGCCCACGGAGGCCTTCGTCGCCAAGGTCCAGGAGACGCAGGCCGACATCGTGGGCCTCTCGGCCCTGCTCACCACGACCATGGCTGTCCAGCGGGAGGTCATTGAGGCGCTGAAGGCAGCGGGGCTGCGGGAGCGGGTGCGGGTCATGGTGGGCGGCGCGCCGGTGAACCAGGAGTGGGCCGAGGCCATCGGGGCCGATGGCTATGCCGAAGACGCGGTCGGGGCGGTGGAACTGGCCAAGCGCCTCTTGGGGTAGGGGGTGACCCTGCTGGCCCGATCCCCTCAGCTTCCGGCTCTCTTCGCCAGGGCGATCAGGGAGGTTCCGATGGGCAGGTCCACCCAGCGCAGGAGGAGCGCTTCCAGGCGGCCCACCAGCGTCAGGGCGAGGTTGAGCGGCCCTGGCACCGGCTCCATCTCCACCTGGTAGGCGTCCTCGTCCAGGTGGGGCGAGGCCAGTTGAGGCTCGTAGCGCCCCCGCCGCAGGAGGATCAGCCCTGCGGCCAGGGGGAAGATGAAGAAGTTGTTGAAGGTCATCCGCCTCACGGCGAACCCGGCCGCCTCCAGTTTGGCCCGCAACTCCCCGGGGGCGTAGCGCCTGCGGTGCAGGTTCAGTTCGTCGTTGCGGCTCCAGAGCCACTGGAACGCCGGAGCGGTGACCACCAGCACACCCCCCGGCCGGAGGACCCGGCAGCACTCCCTGAGCACGGCCACGTCGTCATCGCAGTGCTCCACCGTGTCCAAGAGGGCTACCAGCCCGAAGGAGCCATCCTCAAAGGGCATGGCCGCGGCATCCCCCAGCCACACGCGGTAGCCCCGGGCACGGGCCACTTCCAGGGGCTTGGGGTTGTTGTCCAGCCCCACCACGGGGCCGTAGCGCCACAAGTGGTGGAACATGTTCCCCGCGCCGCACCCCACGTCCAGGACGGGGACGGGGCGGGCGTGGCCCAGTTCCCGGTCCAGGAGGGTGAGGAGGGCCCGCGTGCGGCTGGCGAACCACCAGTGCCGGTCCTCGGCGATCTCGCGGGGCAGGGATGGCTGGTACGGTGTGTCGGTCATGGCGTCGCCCGATCTCCCTCAGGGATGGAGGAAGCCTCGCCGCCTCCTGGAGGCCCATTTTACCCCAAGCCCTTTCCAGCGCAAAATGGGGGGCAAGGCGCGAGGCGCCGCCTTTGACATTGTCCCCCGTTCGTCTATAATGCCCGCGAGGCCATCTTCCGCCGCATCCATAGGCAAGGAGAGGGACGTGATCGGAGGCGAGACCTACACCGTGTACCCAGGCGTGGTCCTGGGCAAGGATGTCCGGATCGGGCCCTACGCAGTCCTGGGGCTCCCGGGCGAGGGGCAGGAGGGGGAGCTTCCCCAGACGGTCATCGGGGATGGGGCCCGCATCGGGGCCCACGCGGTCATTGAGGCGGGCGCGCGGATCGGGAAGGGCTTCCGCTGTGGCCACGGCACGGTCATCGGTGGGGACGTCGTCATCGGCGACGGGTGCACCGTGGGCGCGGGGTGCCACCTGGACCACGTCCGCCTGGCCGAAGGGGTGGAGGTCCAGGACCTGGTGGTCCTGGGCATCCTGCCCTTGGACAAGTACGACTACCACCAGGTGGGGGCCGACTGGGAGCCCGTGGTGGAGGTGGGGGCCGGGTCGGTGATCCGCTCCCACACCTCCATCTACGCCAAGGTGCGCATCGGGCCGCGCTTCAACTGCGGCCACGGCGTGCGCATCCGCGAGTGCACCACCATCGGCGAAGGGACCACGGTGGGCACCAACTCCCAGGTGGACGGCTTCGTGACCATCGGCAAGGGCGTCCTCATCCACACCAACGTCCACATCTGCCAGTTCGCCATCCTGGAAGACGAGAGTTACGTCACCGCCGGCTCGGTCCTCACCAACACGCCGCACCCCCGCTGCCCCCTGGCCAAGCCCTGCATGAAGGGGCCGGTCATCCGCCGGGGGGCCAAGGTGGCGGCCAACGTGGTGGTGGGTCCCTACGTGGAGATCGGCGAAGACGCGCTGGTGGGGGCCGGCGCGGCGGCCATGAAGGACGTCCCGGCGGGGCAGGTGGCCGTGGGCGTGCCGGCCAAGCCCATCAAGAGCGTCTACGAACTGACCTGCCCCTTCGGCTGGATAGAGCACCCCTACACGCCCCGGGAGGGGCGGTCCGAGGGATGAAGGTCCTGTACCTCGTCACCAGTTTCGCCCGTGCCGAAGGCGACCCCCATGCCTCCTGGATCGTGGCCCTCATCCAGCACCTGCGGTCCCGGGGGGTGGAGGTGGAGGTCCTGGCTCCCGCGTTCCGGGGGCTGGGCGACCATTGGGTCCAGGGCATCCCCGTGCGGCGGTTCCGCTACTTCCCAGCCCGCTGGGAGGCCCTGACCCACGAGGACGGGGCCCCGAAGAAGGTGGGGAACCCCCTCTACGCGGCGATGGTGGTGCCGTACCTCCTGGCGGGGATGGCGGCCGCGGCGCGCCTGGCCCGCCGGGAGCGGTACGACCTGGTGCACGTGCACTGGCCCTTGCCCCAGGCCCTCCTGGGCCTGGCAGCCCGGCGGGCGCGCCGGGTGCCCCTGGTGGCCACCTTCTACGGGGCGGAACTGCACCTGGCGCGGCGGGTGCCGATCCTGCGGCCGGTCCTGCGGGCCCTGGCGCGGGCCTGCGACTGCACTGTAGCCATCTCGTCCTTCACGGCGCGCCAGGTGGAGGAGATGACCGGGGTGCGCCCGGTGGTGATCCCCTACGGGGCCGCGCTGGAGCCAGTGGAGAACCTGCCGGGCCAGCCCCAGGTGCAGGAAGGCCCGCCGCGGGTCCTCTTCGCCGGCCGGCTTATTGAGCGGAAGGGGCTGCCAGTCCTCTTGCGGGCCCTGGCCCGGGTGGCCCAGAAGCGGGAGGTGGTGCTGGACCTGGTGGGGGAGGGGCACGAGCGGCCGCGCCTGGAGCGCCTGGCCGCCGACCTGGGCCTCGCGGAGCGGGTGCGCTTCCACGGGTGGGTGAGCCCAGAGGAGTTGGACCGCCTGTACCGGGCCTGCACCGTCTTCGTGCTCCCTTCCGTGGTGGATTCCCACGGCGACACGGAGGGCCTGGGGGTGGTCCTCATTGAGGCCCTGCGCTACCGCAAGCCGGTCATCGGGAGCGACGTGGGCGGCATCCCCGACATCGTGGAAGATGGCGTCTCGGGCCTCCTGGTGCCGCCAGGGGACCCGGAGGCCCTGGCCCAGGCCCTGAGGCGGGTGCTGGACGACCCGGCCCTGGCCCGGCGGTTGGGCGAGGATGGGTTCCAGTACGTGGCTCAGAAGTTCGCCTGGGAGCGCATCGCCGACGAGGTGGCAGCCCTGTACCGGTCGCTTGTGGAGGAGTGACCTCACCCCATCCCCCAACTCCCTGCCCTCTCCGAGTCGGAGAGGGGGCAGGGGGTGGGGTGAGGTCTGTCAAGGAGCACGACATGGCAGATTTCATCCCTCTGGTGGACCTGAAGGCCCAGTACCTGAGCATCAAGGACGAGATTGACGCCGCCATCCAGCGCTGCATTGACCGGGCGACCTTCATCCTGGGGCCGGAAGTGGCGGCTTTTGAGGAGGAGTTCGCCGCCTTCTGCGGCGTGCGGCACGCCGTCGGCGTGGATTCGGGGACGGCGGCACTGCACCTGGCCCTGCGCATCCTGGGCGTGGGGCCGGGCGACGAGGTGGTGACCACCGCCTATACCTTCATCGCCACGGCGGAGGTGGTCTCCCTGGTAGGGGCGCGGCCCGTCTTCGTGGACATTGACCCGCGCACCTACAACATGGACCCGGCGAAACTGGAGGAGGCCATCACCCCCCGCACCCGGGCGATCATCGCTGTGCACCTGGCCGGCCAGCCGGCCGACATGGACCCCATCCTGGACGTCGCCCGGCGGCACGGCCTCCCGGTCATTGAGGACGCTGCCCAGGCCCACGGCGCAACCTACAGAGGGCGGCCGGTGGGGACCCTGGGCGACCTGGCCTGCTTCAGTTTCTACCCGGGGAAGAACCTGGGCTGCTACGGCGACGGGGGCGCGCTGGTCACCGACCGGGACGACTACGCCGACCAGGCGCGCCTCCTGCGGGACCACGGCCGCCGCAGCAAGTACGAGCACCTCGTCACCGGCTACGGCTACCGCCTGGACGCGCTCCAGGCGGCCATCCTGCGGGCCAAACTGCCGCACCTGCACGAGTGGAACGAGCGGCGCCGCGCCCACGCCGCGGCCTACGCCGAACTCCTGAGGCCGCTGGGGGTGGGCCTGCCCCAGGAACTGCCGGGGGCGCGTTCCGTGTACCACCTCTACGTGGTGCGGGTGCCGGCGCGCGACCAGGTCTTCGCCTCCATGCGGGAGCGGGGCATCGGCGTGGGCATCCACTACCCCATCCCCCTGCACCTCCAACCGGTCTACCGGGACCTGGGGTACCGCGAGGGCGACTTCCCCGAGGCGGAGCGGGCGGCGCGGGAGGTCCTCTCCCTGCCCATGTACCCGGAACTGACCCGCGCCCAGATGGAACGGGTGGCCGCAGCCCTGGCCGAAGCGCTGGAGGCGGTGGGAAGAGGAGGTCGGTAGGAATATGGACGCGAAGCCCTCGTCGGAACGGCCGCAGGTGAGCGTGGTGGTCCCGGCCTACAACGAGGCCGGCAACGTGGGAGAGGTGGTGGAGGCCGTGGCCCAGGCCTTCGCCGCCCTCGGGGTGGACGGCGAACTGGTCCTGGTGGACGACGGCTCCACCGACGGCACGGCGGAAGAGGCCGCGGCCGCCGCCCAGCGCTACCCCTTCGTGCGGGTCCTGACGCACCGGCGCAACCTGGGCCTGACGGAGGCCCTGGAGACCGGCTTTCGGGCGGCACGGGGCGAGGTGGTGATGCTCTTCCCCGCGGACATGGAGTCGGACCCCCGGGAGGACATCCCCAAACTCCTGGCCAAGTTGGACGAGGGGTACGACGTGGTGGCTGGCTGGCGGCAGGGCCGGCGGGACGGCAAGGTCCTCGCCTCCCGCATCTACAACGCCGTCTCCCGGTGGCTTTTCCAGGTGCAAGCCCACGACATGAACTGGATCAAGGCCTTCCGCCGCGAGGTGGTGGACGACCTCCTGCCCCTGCGCTCCGACTGGCACCGCTTCGTGCTCATGATTGCCGCCTCCAAAGGGTACCGGGTGGGCGAGGTGCAGGTCAACTACTACCCGCGCCGCCGGGGCAAGTCCAAGTTCGGCTTCGCGCGCATCCCCATCTCCTTTTTGGACGTGTTGGTGCTGAAGTTCCTGCTGACCTTCAGCCGCAAGCCGATGCTCTTCTTCGGCTCCCTGGGGCTGGCCTGCTTCCTTGCCGGGGGCGCGCTGTACGCCTACCTGCTGGGGCTGTGGCTCTCCCTGGGCAAGCAGCAGCGGCCCATTTTCACCTTCGCCGGCGTCCTGGTCCTCGCCGGCCTCCTGCTCTTCCTCATCGGCTTCCTGGCGGAACTGGTGGTGAGCCAGCAGGACCGCCTGGAGGAACTGGAGCGCGCCGTGCGGGACCTGGCTCAGAGGCAGTCGGACGAATGAACTCCCGCCCCAAGCGCGCCTGGAAGCCCTCCCCGGACTTCTGGGCCTGGCTTGTCCTCCTCCTGTGCGTGGCCCTGTACGTGGGGTACTTCGGGGCCTTCTCGGTGCGCAAGCACCAGGCCTTCCAGACCCACACTTCGGACCTGGGCAACATGGACCAGCCCATCTGGAACACGCTGCACGGGCGCTTCGTGCAGGAGACGCGCCACGACGGGCGCCAGAGTTCCCGCCTGACGGACCACTTTGAGCCCATCTTCCTCCTCGTCTCCCTGGTCTTCCTCCTCCACGACGACGTGACGAGCCTCCTCTGGCTGCAGACGGCCGTCCTGGCCCTGGGGGCGGTGCCGGTCTACGCCTGGGCGCGGAAGCGCCTGGGGAGCCGAGCCGCGGGGCTGGCCTTCGCCCTGGCCTACCTCCTCTTCCCCGCGCTCCAGGCTGCCAACCTGACGGAGTTCCACGCCAGCCCCCTGGCGGTGCCCCTGCTCCTCGCCGCCCTGTACTTCGGCGAGGGGCGGCGGCACGGATGGCTTGCCCTCTTCACTTTCCTGAGCCTCACGGTCAAGGAAGAGGTGGCCCTGGTGGTCTTCATGCTGGGGCTGTACCTCTTCTTCGTCGTGCGGGACCGGAAGGCCGGGGCGGCCGTGGCCGCCGCCGGCCTCGCCTGGTTCGCCGTGGCCACCTTCGGCATCATCGCCCACCACAGCCGCCAGTTCTACGGGGCCGTCGCCGTGGAGGGGTCCATCTACTTCAAGCGCTACACGCACCTGGGAGGCGGGCTTGGGAGCATCCTCCAGGCCCTGGTGGCGAGGCCCGCCGAGGTGCTCGCGCTCCTCGGCACGGAGGAGCGGCTGGCCTACTGGGCGCGCATCCTGGCCCCGGTGGGGTTCCTGGCGGCCCTGGGCCCCCTGGAACTGGCCCTGGCCGCGCCCATCCTGGCGGCCAACCTCCTGGCCGACTACCCGGCCATGTATTCCGGCGAGTACCACTACTCGGCCCTGGTGGTCCCCTTTGCCGTGGCTGGGGCGGCCACCGGTGCGGCGTGGCTGACGCGGAAGGTGGCCGCATGGACCGGCTGGCCGCGCGCTCGGGTGCTGGCTGGCGTGTGCGCCTGGCTCCTGGCGTGGAGCCTCCTGGCCCAGCGGATGTGGGGGTTCACCCCCCTGAACCCGGGCGTGGCCTGGCCCACCGTCACGCCACACCACCGGCTCCTGGCCCGCTTCGCGGCGCAGGTCCCTCCGGGGGCGCGCCTTTCCACCACGCCCCCCCTCAACCCACACCTGAGCCACCGGGAGGTCATCTACGACTTCCCGGTGGTCCTGGACGCCGACTACGTCCTGGTGGATGCCGCCTCCACCACCGACATGCACCCCAACGATTTCCACCAGGCCGTGATGGGCCTCCTGCGGCGGGACTTCTGCGTGCAGGATGCCGCGGACGGCTACCTCCTCCTGGCCCGGGCCGCGGGCCAGGCCGACTGCCGCCGCGCCCTCCCAGATGCGTTCTACGACTTCCTGCGCGTGCCCAACCCCGCGCCCCAGTACCCCCTGGACATCACTTTCGGCGGCCGCCTGCGCCTCCTGGGGTTTGACCTGGCGGACCAGCCCCAGCGGCGGCTCACGTCGCTGCGCATGTACTGGCAGGCCCTGGAGCCCCTGGAAGAGGGCCTCCGCCTCTACCCCTTCTTCCTCAACCGGGAGGGCGACGTGGTGGAGGACACCTCCCAGCGCCCCCTGGCGGCCCTCCTCTGGTACCCCACCAGCCGCTGGCAACCCGGGGAGGTGGTGGCCGTGGAGACGGTCCCCTGGGACCTGGGGGATTGGTTCGCCGTGGCGGTGGGCGTTGTGGAGGGGGAGAACTGGGCCGAGGGGTGGCGCCGCCTGCCCGTCAGGGTGGAACAGGCCGGCTACCCCTGGCGTCTTTATGACGGCGGCACCTGGGTGCGCCTGCACCGGTTTGAACGGACGGGGGGACGCCTGCGCCTGGTGCCGCCCGACACGAAGTTGACGCCGGACCACCCCCTACAGGGGGAGTTCGGGGGCTTGGTCCGGCTTCTGGGCTACGATGCGCAGGTGGTCCGGGACGGCGGGGGCCGCGCCCTCCTCCTCACCCTCTACTGGCAGGCCCTGGCGGTGCCGGACCGGGACTACACCGCCTTCGTGCACCTCCTGGACGGGGAGGGCGAGCGGATTTCTCAGAGCGACGCCCAGCCGGACTGGGACGGGCCGGTCCCCACCAGCACCTGGCAGCCAGGCGAGGTGGTCAAGGATGTGCGCCGGCTGGCCCTGCCCGAGGCCCTGGACCGGCCACCCTACCGGGTGTGGGCCGGCTGGTACTGGTGGCAGACTGGCGAGCGGCTCCAGGCCTCGGTGCCGGGGCAGGAGGGCCCTTCGGACCACCTGGAGTGGATGGTGGACCTCGCACCCCTCGGAGGGGGCGGACGATGACGCGGCAGAGCAGGGCTCCACGGGCGCACGATTGGCTCTGGGCCGCGGCCCTCCTGGCCCTGTGCCTCCTGGCCTTCGCCCTGCGCGTCTACCGCCTGGAGGCGCAGAGCCTCTGGTACGATGAGGGGGTTACGGCCTACCTCGCCACCCTCTCCCTGCCGGACCTCACCGCCTGGACCGCCGACGACATCCAGCCGCCCCTGTACTACTACGCCGTGTGGGCCTGGGTGCGCCTGGCCGGCGCGGGGGAGTTCGCGCTGCGCTTCCCCTCGGCCTTCGCCGGGGTGCTCGTCGTGCCCTGCCTGGCCTGGCTCGGCCGGCGCGTGGCCGGCTCCCGAGGGGCGGGCCTCCTGGCCGGGCTCCTGGGGGCGGTTTCGCCCCTGCACCTCTGGTACGCGCAGGAGGCCCGCAACTACACCTGGGTCACGCTCCTCTGCCTGGCCGCAAGCGGGCTCCTCTGGGCGCGCCTCCAGGGAGGCGGGACCAGGGCCTGGCGCGCCTGGCTCCCCTACGTGGCCCTGATGGCCGCGGCCGTCTACACCCACTACTTCGCCTTCTTCGTCCTGGCCTTCCACGCCTGCTTCGCCCTGGCCTGGGGGCTGGGGTGCAGGGCCTGGTCCCGGCTGCGCCAGGCCCTGGGCGCGGTTGGCGCGGTGGTCGCGGTCTACCTCCCCTGGCTGCCCTTCCTGGTGCAGCGCTGGCACGAGGACACGAGTTACTGGCCCGGCACCCTGAAACTGGACGAGGCGGCCCGCAAGGTCGCCCTGGCCTTCCTGGGGGGCGAGTCCATCCTGGAGGCGGAGGGGCTGCGCCTCCTGGCTCCTTACCTGGTCGTCCTGGCCCTGACAGCGGGCATCTGGGCCTGGCGCACCGCCAGGAGCCGGGCCGACGCTTGGGGGCTGGCCTTCTCCCTCCTCTACGGGGCCGTCCCGGTCGCGCTGTTGCTGGGCCTGGCCTACCGCGTGCCCAAGTTCAACCCCCGCTACGCCATGGTCGCCTCGCCAGGCGTGCTGCTCCTCCTGGCAGGGGCCGCGGCCGGCCAGCCCCGCGCCCGGGCCGAGGCGTGGACGAGGGCCCTCGCCGCCGCGGGCGTGGCCTTCGTCCTGGGGGTCTCCGCCTACGCCGATGGGAACCTCTACGCCAACCCCGCCTTCACCAAGCCGGACTTCCGGGGCGTGGTGCGCTTCCTGCGGGAGCACGCGGCCCCCGACGAGGCCATCCTCCTCGTCTCGGGCCACATGGCCCCGGTCTTTGATGCCTACTGGCCAGGCTCCGGGCGTGCCCCTATCCCGCCCCTGCGCATCCTGGATGCCCGGCATCCCTTGGGGTGGGAGGCGGCAGAGGGCGTGAACCAGGCCACCGCGGGCAAGCGGGGCGCGTGGCTGGTCCTCTGGCAGGACGAGGTGGTGGACCCCACGGGCGTGGTAGCCTACATGCTGGAGCGGTGGGGCGAGCCCCTCCCTGTGGAGCGGACCTTCTGGCACGTGGGGCTGCGGCACTACGCCCTGCCGGAGGGGTTTGCCGTGCCCCGGGAGCCGGCCATCCAGCACCCGGGCACGGTGGACTTCGGCGGGCGCCTGGAGTTCCTGGGGTGGGACCAACTGGCCCCGGACCAGGTGGCAGCCTACTGGCGGGCCCGAGAGCCCCTCTCCTCCGATTGGAAAGTCGCGCTCGCGCTGCGGGACGCCGAAGGCCTGGAATGGGGCCGGGAGGACCGCCGGCCCACGGCCTTCACCTACCCCGCTTTCCGGTGGGAGGCGGGCAAGGTGGTCCTGGCCCGCTACGCCCTCCCAGCGGAGATGGGCACGCCGCCCGGCCCCTACGCCCTGTGCCTGAAGGTCTACGCCGAGGAGGCCCCCGACGGCCTGGACGTGCTGGACGCGGCCGGCGCGCCTGCCGGGAAAGAGGCTTGCGTCGGCCCGGTGGAGGTAGGGCCGGGAGCTGGGGCCGTCGCCCCCGAGAGCCTCGGCATCCCCACGCCCGCACAGGCGGAGGTGGGCGGACTGCGCTTCCTGGGGTACGGGCTAGAGCCCGCATCTCAACAGGCCGGGGCCTTCGTGGAGGTGAGCCTCTTCTGGCAGGTGCGGGCGAGGCTGGAGCCCGGCCTTGCCCTGCGGTTCGCGTGGGAGCAGGGCGGCGAGGTGCTGGCGGAGGAGGCGCGGCCCCTGGCCGGCACAGGCCGGGACGCAGCGGACTGGCCGCCAGGGCACGCCTTCCGCACGCGGCACTGGGTGCGGCTCCCCCTGCGGGCGCGGGAAGGGGAGGTCCGGCTGCGGGCCCAGGTGGAGTGGGAGGGCCGGCCCCTCACGCCCAGCCCCCTGGACCTGGGGCCGGTGCAGGTCCTGCCCACGGCGCGCGTGTTCTCGCCCCCCTCGCCCCAGGTGCCCTTGCGCGTGCGGTTCGGGGCGGGCATCCTCCTCCTGGGGGCGGACCTATCCCCGGGGCCAGTCCAGCCGGGCGGGCCGCTCCAGGTCACCCTCTACTGGCAGGCTGCGGAGGAGATGGACCGCTCCTACACCGCCTTCGTGCACCTCCTGGGCCCCGATGGGCGTGTCTGGGCGGGCGTGGACCGCGTTCCCGGGGGCGGGACGAGGCCGACCAACACCTGGCTTCCACCGGAGGTGGTGGTGGAGGGGTACACCCTCCAGGCGCCGGAGCAGGGGGGCACGTACTGGCTGGAAGTGGGGTGGTACGAGGCCGGGCGCCCAGGGATGCCTCGCCTGTCGGCGGTGGATGCGGCCGGCGCCCCCCTGGGCGACCGAGCCCTCCTGGGGCCGGTGGAGGTGGCCGATTGAGCCCCCGCCTTTGTTTGCGCGTTTTGAGGGGTGGCGGTATAATGCGTCCCGTTAGGCGCGGCCATCTCGTTTTTCAGACAAAGGGAGGTCACAGAAATGGCGTACATGATCACTGAGGATTGCATCGCCTGCGGTGCTTGCGAGGCCGGGTGCCCCACCAACTCCATCAGCGAGGGCGACCAGGGGATCTACGTCATCAACTGGGAGACCTGCGTGGAGTGCGTCGGCTATTACGACGAGCCCCAGTGCGCAAGCGTGTGCCCGGTGGATGCCTGCGTGCCCGACCCCAACCACCCGCGGAAGCGGTAGGCCCGGGCTTCATCACCCCCACGTCTTTATGGAGAAGCAGGGGCACCACCTTGGTGCCCCTGTTTCTCTTTTTTTACCCCGCGCCGTAGACCTGGAGAACCACCTGGGGCGTGACCCGCGCCTCCACCCACGCGGCCAGGAGGAGGAGCGGCACCACCACCAGGACGAAGACCCGCAGGAAGTCCGCCAGGGCCCCCAGGAGGCCGCCTCCGCCCCGGCCCTCTCCTGGCGAGACCACGGCAAGCCCCACCCGCAGGGCGAAGGCGTAGGCCAGCCACGCCGCCGGGACCTCCAACACCCCGTGGGGAACCACGAAGGCTAGGAGGAAGGTCCCTGGGGCCTGGCCGGCCAAAGCCACTTCCCCAGCAAAAAAGCCGATCAGGGCGATGGGGAGCATGGCCAGGAGGACCGGCGCGGCGCCGAAGGAGAAGGGGGCGCCCACGGCCCCCAGGATCAGGGCCCGCGCGTTGTGCAGGAAGATGGGCAGCGGTTCCAGGGGCGGCAGGAGCGAGGGCCCCACCGGCATCTTCAGCGACTCCGGCGAGAGGCCGCCGAACTGGAGGGCTCCAGGAGGCAGGGGGTGGCCCTGGGCGTAGGTCCACCCCAGGACGCCGGCCGCGGCCATGGCCAGGAGGGAAGTGGCCAGGGCCAGCCAGTTCTGCCGCACCAGGGCCGGGAGGTGCCTCCCGTAGAGCCAGGCCAGGGCCGTCAGGGCCCGCCGCCACGCTGGGCCTTGCCCGCGCTGCCAGGCCTCCCGCACGGGCCCCACACAGAGCCCCCAGAAGCGGGCCCCGATCCCGCGGAGGCCCTGGGAGGCCGCCTCGCCGGAGAGGAGTTCCTCCCGGTTGAAGACCCGGACCCCCGTCCGCACCAGGAGCACGTCCACCACCAGGAGGCCCGCGGCGATCCACCACAGGGCCTCGTACTGGCCCCAGAACATCACCGCGCTCTCCGCCTGCACCAGGAGCGCCACGGGGATGATGACGAAACTGGCCAGCAGGTTGGCCGCCCGGACGCTCGTGGTGTGGCTGGAGATGACGACGGCCGCGCTCACCATGACCAGGGCCTCCATCGCCGTGAGGAGGAGGACCTGCGCCAGGAGCACCCCTGGCGGCACGTACCCGATGGAGAACCACAGGCTCCCCAGGTAGACGCCGATGCCCAGCAGGCTGGCCACCAGGGGCAGGAAGAGGGAGGCCAGCACCTTCCCCAGGTACAGCGCGGCGTCGGAGATGGGGGTCGCCAGGAGGGGTTCCAGGCTCAGCCGTTCCCGCTCCCCAGCGAAGGACTCCAGGGCGATGACCAGCGAGAAGGAGATGGGGAAGAAGCCCACGATCATGAGGAGGAAGGGCACGAGGCGGGTGCCGAGGATGGGCGCGCCGTACCGCTCCACGAAGTCGGTGGCCACGCGGGCGGTGATGTTCATCAGGAAGGGGAAGATCAGGGTGAGGACCAGGATGGGCACGAGGATGCGCCAGTCCCGCAGGTTGTCCCACGCCTCCCGCCGGGCCACCAGCCAAGCCAGGCGCGCCTGGGCCAGGATCGCCTCACGTCTCTTCACGGCGCGCCTCCTCCACTTGGCCCATCGCCTCCAGATAGACCTCCTCCAGGCTCCGGTGGACCTCGGAGAGGGTCACCACGGGGATGCCCTGCGCCGTGAGGCGCTGGAGGAGGGGTGGGTTGGTCTGGGCCGGGTCTTCCGTCCAGAAGCGGGCCCAGTCTTCGCCGGCGCTCTCCACCTCCACCCACTGGGCCAGGAGGCTGCCCAGGCCGTCCACCGGCTGGGCCAGGCGCAGGTCCATCAGCCTGCGCCGGGGCGAAGTAGCGCGCAGGTCCTGCACCCGTGCTTCCAGGACGGCCTGGCCCCCCTTGAGCACCAGCACCCGGTCGGCCAGGGCCTGGGCTTCGGCCAGGTTGTGGGTGCAGACGATGACCGCGTGTCCCTGGTCCCGCAGTTCGCGGATGATGCCGTGCACTTGGTGGGTCCAGGCCGGGTCCAGGGCGGAGGTCGGCTCGTCCAGGAGGAGGAGGGGGGCCCGGTGCAGGAGGGCCCGCACCAGGGCCAGTTTCTGGCGCATGCCCTTGGAGTACTCCCCCAGGCGGAGGTGCCGGGCCTCCCACAGCCCCAGGCGGGTGAGCCACAGGGGCACCTCCTTGGCCAACTGCGCCGGGGCCATGCCGTAGAGGCGCCCGAAGAAGGCCAGGTACTCTTCGGCCCGCATCCGGGCGTAGAGGCCAGGGGCCTCCGTCAGGAGCCCCACCCGCTGGCGCACTTCCGCCGCCTCCCGGACGGTGTCGTAGCCGAAGACCCGGATGTGCCCCTCCGAGGGCTTGAGGAGGGAAGCGATGAGGCGGACCATGGTGGTCTTGCCCGCGCCGTTCGGCCCCAGGAGGGCCAGGACCTCGCCGCGGCGCAGGGAGAAGGAAAGGCCCCGCAGGGCCTGGAAGCCTCCGAACCGCTTGCTCACCCCTTGGGCCACGATGGCGTGGCCGTTCTCCGCCTGCACTATACCGCTCCCTGTGCCCCCTGGGGGCGGCCTCAGGAACTCCCGCCCTGGGGGCTGGTGGCCAGGAGGCTCCGGCGGCTGTAGAGGAGCCGCTGGACCGCCGTGATGTGCGACACCAGCCCGATGAGGGCCAGGGCCCAGGCGATGCCCGTGTCCAGCCAACCGAAGGCCTGGACGCCCAGGCCCACCATCAGGAGGATCAGTTTTTCCTGGCGCCCGGCCAGGCCTACCGTGCAGGTCAGGCCGTGGTCCACCGACTCCGCCTTGGCCCGCACGTAACTGGCCATCACCATCCCTGTGGCGGCGAAGAAGACGAGGAGCACGTCCACCTGGCCGCTGGCCATGAGCCCCGCCAGGATGATGAACTCGGCATAGCGGTCGCACACGTGGTCCAGGACCGTGCCGAAACGGGTGGGCGTGCCCCGGGCGCGCGCGGCCGCTCCGTCCAGCATGTCGGTGAGGTCGGTGGCCAGGACCAGGAGCAGGCCCCAGAACCAACGGCCCTGGGCCAGCATGGCCGCGGCCACCACAGCGGACAGGAGGCTGAAGAAGGTCCAGAAGTCCGGCGTGAGGCCCAGGCGCAGGCACGCCCTTCCCAGGGGGAGCGTGGCCTTTTCGTAGAACCCGCGGAACCGTGAGAGCATGGACGTGTACCCTCCCTCAATAAATCTCTCTACCTCAGGAGGACCTGGGTGCGCCGTTCCGCCTCGTCCAGGGTCAGGGGGAAATCGGGGCCGGTGTGTTCCACCATCACCGAGGCCACGGCCGAGGCGAAGCAAGCGATGGACCACAGGTTCTCCAGGGGATGTTCGGTCTGCAGGTAGCGGTAGATGAACGCGCCAGCGTAAGAGTCGCCAGCGCCGGTGGGGTCGCGGGCCACCGTGCGGTAGGCAGGGATGTCGTAGAAGGTCCGCCCGTCGTAGACCACGGACCCGGCCTCCGCCAGGGTGACGATGGCGATGGCGCACCCCATGGCGTGGATGGCCTGGACCGCCCCGTGGGGGTCCTGGCGGGGGTGGATGCCGGTCATCACCTCGGCTTCGTGCTCGTTGGCCTTGACCACGTGGAAGAGGGGCACGATCTCCCCCATCTGGGGGTGGAGCCGGTGCACGATGCGCCCTCCCACCTGCTCCCGCACCAGGCCCTGGGGGTCCAGGAAGAAGGGAGCGGCGGTCCGCTCCCGGACCTGGCGGATCAGGTCCAGGTCCACCTCCTGCAGGATGGGGCCGAAGAGGACGAACTCCGTCCCTTCCCACCGGGCCGGCAAGTGGCGGACGGGCCCGGCCACGCCCAGGACGTCCAGGGTGCGGTCGCCCGAGTGGTTGTAGATGAGGCGAAAGCCGCCCGTCTGGGGCGAGAGGCGCACGTCGTAGGCCAGGCCAAAGCGGGCCATGTCCCGCTCAAAGGGCTCCAAGAAGTCCGGCCCCACGTTGCCCACCAGGCAGACATCTCGGTAGCCCAACTTGCGCAGCACCAAGCAGGCGTTGGTGGAGCATCCCGAGAGGACCCGGGCCTCCGTCCGCACGAAAGGTGTCTGGATTTCATCGTACACGGGGTTGCCGATGGCTACGATCATGGCTGCCGTCCTCCACGCGGTCTCGGCCGCGGGGGTCGGGGGAATGCTACCCGAAGGGGGGCCCGTTGTCAAATCGCAGGGAGAGGGGCAGGGGTATAGGGGGCGATTCGTGAATCGCCCCTACGGACCCTCACCCCCGCCGCCTATGGCGGCACCCCCTCCCTCTCCGCGTGCAGGGAAGGAAAGGGGACCAGGCGGTCCGGGCTCCTTTGTGGTACACTATAGCCGCCGTAGGGCATGCAGGTCAGGAGGGATGGCGATGGAGATCCGCGTGGGGTGCTGCGGGTTCCCCCAGGCCCGCGAGAAGTACTTCGCACACCTCCGCCTGGTGGAGGTGCAGCAGACCTTCTACCAGCCGCCCCAGCCGGCCACAGCAGAGCGCTGGCGGGCAGAGGCTCCGCCTGGCTTCGTCTACTGCCTCAAGGCCTGGCAACTCATCACCCACCCTGCCACTTCCCCCACCTACCGCCGCCTGCGGGAACCCCTGCCGCCGGAGGCCCACGGGCGGGTGGGCTTCTTCCGCCCCACCCCGGAGGTGTGGGCCGCCTGGGAACGGACCCGGGAGATGGCGCGCCTCCTGGAAGCGGCGGTGGTCGTCTTCCAGTGCCCGGCCAGTTTCCTCCCCACCCCCGAACATGTGGAGGACCTCCGCCGCTTCTTTGAAAGGGTGGACCGCGGCGCGTTCCGCTTCGCCTGGGAACCCCGGGGGCCCTGGCCTGAGGACCTGATCCGCGGCCTCTGCCGCGACCTGGACCTCATCCATTGTGTGGACCCCTTCCAGGGCCTGCCGGTCACTTTCGGCGTGGCCTACTTCCGCCTGCACGGCATCGGGGGGTACGGCTACCGCTACACCCTGCAGGACTTGCGTCGGCTCCTCGCCTGGTGCCAGGGGTACGAGCAAGCCTACGTCCTCTTCAACAACGCCTCCATGTGGGAGGATGCACTGGCTTTCGCCGATCTCCTGGGGCAGGGTGGTCTGGAGGGCGGTCCTGTGGTATAATGCGCCCGCACACCCCGCAACGACGCGTCCCACCCCGCGGAGGAGTCCAGCGCGCCGTCCCTCCTAGCCCGGCGCGCTCTTCGGGGGCAACCCTGGCGGAGGAAGGCCCATGGCACAGGAAGGCTTCGCCTCGTACCGTTCCCCGTTCTCCTGGCGCTATGGCAGCGAGGAGATGCGCCACATCTGGTCCGAGGCCCACAAGCGGGAACTGTGGCGCCGCGTGTGGGTGGCGCTCGCCCAGGCCCAGGCCCGCGCCGGCCTGGTGACGGAGGCCCAGTTGGCCGAACTGCGCGCCCACCAGCACGAGGTGGACGTGGAAGCCGCTCTGGCCGTTGAACGGGAGATCGGCCACGACCTGATGGCCGAATTGAAAGTCTTCGCCAGCCAGTGCCCCACGGCCGGTGGCATCCTGCACCTGGGGGCCACCAGCGCCGACATTGAGGACAACGCCGACGTCCTCCGCCTGCGGGAGGCGCTGTTCCTCCTGGTCCGGCGGCTGGAGGACCTCCTGCGCGCCCTGGCCGACCGCGTGGAGGCCGAGGCCGACACGCCGGCCATGGCCTACACCCACCTCCAGCCGGCAGAACCCACCACCCTGGGCTACCGCCTGTGCCAGTACGCCCAGGACCTGCTGGAGGCGCTCCTGCGCCTGCGGGAGTTCGCCCGCACGGTGCGGGGCAAGGGGTTCAAGGGGGCCGTGGGGACCTACGCCTCCTACGCCGAACTCCTCCAGGGGACGGGCCTCTCCCCCCTGGAGATGGAGCGCCTGGCGATGGAGGCCCTGGGCCTGGAGGCGTTCCCCGTGGCCACTCAGACCTACCCCCGCCTCCAGGACTACCGCGCCCTCGTGCTCCTGGCGGAAGTGGCCGCGGCGCTGCACAAGTTCGCGCTGGACCTGCGCATCCTGCAATCCCCTGTGCATGGGGAGATGGCGGAGCCCTTCGGCCGCCTCCAGGTGGGCTCCAGCGCCATGCCCTTCAAGCGCAACCCGGTCACCGCCGAGGGCCTCTGCTCCCTGGCCCGCTGGGTCTCCAGCCTGCCCCAGGTGGCGTGGGATAACGCTGCCCTTTCCGCCCTGGAGCGGACCCTGGACGACTCGGCCAACCGCCGCGCCATCCTCCCGGAGGCCTGCCTGGCCGCCGACGAACTCCTGCGGCGGGCGACGCGCCTCGTGCAGGGCCTGCAGGTGGACCGGGACGCGGCCCGGCGGGGGGTGGAACGGTGGGCTGCCTTCGCCGCTACGGAGCGGGTCCTCATGGCCCTGGCCAGGGCCGGTGGCGACCGCCAGGAAGGCCACGAGGCCATCCGCCGCTGCAGCATGCGGGCCTGGGAGGCCCTGCGCCAGGGGCTCGCCAACCCGCTCTCCGACCTCCTGGCAGAGGACCCCTACATCCGCAAGTTCCTCGCGCCGGAGGAGGTGCGCCGCCTGATGGAGGAAGGCGCGCACCCGGGGCTGGCCGCGGACCGCAGCCGCGCGTTCGTGGCCCACCTGCGCAAGGCCCTGGCCCAAACCTGATCACCCTCATTCCCTGTGGAGGCAACCATGCAACGCCGTGCCCTTCTGAGTGTCTGGGATAAGGAAGGCCTTGTGGAGTTCGCCCGGGGGCTCGTGGACCTGGGGTGGGAGTTGGTCGGGAGCGGCGGCACCGCCCGCGCGCTGCGGGACGCCGGCCTCCCGGTCACCGACGTGGCCCAGGTGACCGGCTTCCCCGAGATGCTGGGCGGCCGCGTCAAGACCCTGCACCCCGCCATCCACGCCGGGCTCCTGGCCCGCCCGGACCCCGCGGACCTGGCCGAACTGGCCGCCCACGGCCTGGCCCCCGTGGACCTGGTGGCGGTGAACCTCTACCCCTTTGAGGCGACGGTGGCCCGGCCTGGCGTCTCCCTGGACGAGGCGGTGGAGCAGATAGACATCGGGGGTGTGGCCCTGCTGCGGGCTGCGGCCAAGAACTGGGCGCGGGTCACCGTGGTCTCGGCCCCGGGCCAGTACGCCGAGGTCCTGGCAGAACTGCGCGCGCACGGCCAGGCGACCGAGGCCACCCGTCGCCGCCTGGCCCTGGAGGCTTTCCGCCTCACGGCAGCGTACGACGCTGCCATCGCCGCGTATTTGGCCGATCGGGGGTTCGGGGGAGAGGAAAAGTTCCCCGTCCGCCTGACCCTGGCTGGGCACCTGGCCCAGGTCCTGCGTTACGGCGAGAACCCCCACCAGGCCGCGGCTTACTACACGTACCGCCCTGGCGCCGGGCCCCTGGGCGGCAAGGTGCTGGGGGGCAAGGCCCTCTCCTACAACAACCTCCTGGACCTGGATGCGGCCTGGCGCACCGCCACCAGCCTGGCGGAGCCCGCGGTGGCCATCATCAAGCACACCAACCCCTGCGGCCTGGCCCGGGCCGACACGCTCCTGGAAGCCTACCGCCGCGCCCTGGAAGGGGACCCGGTCTCGGCCTTCGGCAGCGTGGTGGCGGCCAACCGCCCTGTGGACCCCGAGACCGCAGCGGCCATGCTGGACCTCTTCATTGAGGTGCTGGCCGCGCCAGCCTTCGCGCCGGAGGCTGCGGCCCTCTTCCAGGAGCGGCGGCCCAACACGCGGTTGGTAGCGATGGGGGATGCAGAGGCTCCCCTGGTGTCCTGGGAGGTCCGCAGCGTGCGGGGTGGGCTCCTCCTGCAGGAGCCAGATCCCTGCAAGGACGACCCGGCGACGTGGCGGGTGGTCACCGAGCGAGCCCCCAGTCCGCAGGAGTGGCGCGCCTTGGAGTTCGGCTGGAGGGCCGTGGCCCACGTCAAGAGCAACGCCATCGTCCTCTGCCAGGCCGACGCGCTGGTGGGGGTGGGGGCTGGCCAGATGAGCCGCGTGGATGCCGTGCGGGTGGCCCTGATGAAGGCGGGCCCGCGGGCAGGGGGCGCGGTCCTGGCTTCCGATGCCTTCTTCCCCTTCCCCGACGGGGTGGCAGTGGCCGGCGAGGCGGGCGTGACGGCGGTGGTCCAGCCGGGCGGCGCGCAGCGGGACGAGGAGGTCATCGCCGAGGCCAACCGCTGGGGGATGGCCATGGTCTTCACCGGGCGGCGGCATTTCCGCCACTAGCGGGGGTTCTGCCGCCCTCGGGCCCCGATGGGGCGAAGGGGGTTGATGATGGGCATGTCCACCGTGGCCGCGGTCCTTGCGCTCAAGGGGCCCGTGGGCCTCGTGGTCTTCCTGGCCGTCCTGGGTGCGGCCTTGCTCCAGATGCAGGTGCGGCGCATCATCCCGGCGGTGCTGCCGGGCAGGCCCGCGGCCCTGGTGGCCTGGCACCGGGGGCTGGGGCGGGTTGCCCTGGCCGGCTTCCTGCTGAACAGCGCGCTCTGCCTGGCCCTCATCGCCGGCCTGGGCTTCCCACCCACGCTCCGGTACACGCTCCACGCCATCCTGGCCGTCCTCTGCGCGCTCGCGTTCGGGGGCAAGGTATGGGTGGTGCGGCGCAAAGTCCGCTGGGGCGTGGCGCGCCTCGTGCCTCTGGGGGCAGGGCTCGCCGCGCTCCAGACAGGGGTCTTCCTGACAGGCACGCTTTTCGCCCTGGCTGGCCTGCCCTAGGGAGGCGGGCCTCATGGGAACGCGACATTGAGGAGGCAGAACATGGGCAAGGTGAGATGTGTTGGAGCGGCGTCTGCCATCCTGATGGGGGCTCTCTTGGGGGCCCTCCTCCTCGGGGGGTGCGCGCCCAAGGCAGCGACCCCCTCTGGCCCGGTGGAGCCGGTGGCCAAGGTCACGTGGGAGAACACCATCGGGCCGCTGCTGAGCCAGAGGTGCGGAGGATGCCACGGCTCCTCGGGAGGGCTGTCGCTGACCACCTACGAGGGCGCCCTGAAGGGCGGCCGCCGCGGGCCTGCCATCCAGCCGGGCAAGGGGGAGGAGAGCCTCCTGGTGCGCGCCCTGCGGGGCACGGAGCCAGGGCTGCGGCGCATGCCGGCCAACCAGCCGCCCCTCTCGGACGAGGAGATCGCCCTCATCTCCGGTTGGATTGACGCTGGCGCGCCCAAGTGAGCCTGGGGCCCCCACCGGCGCGTGGAATTGCGCCGTGCGGGCCCCGGGGGAGCGTCAGAGCCATACAGCCAGGTCGCTGAGGGCGGTGGACTCCGCCAGGTAGCGGATCCCAGCCCGCACCGCCCGCTCCTGGATGGCCTCCAGCAAGGCCCGCAGCTCGGCCCTGCCGTCGGGGGGAAGGCCGCCCTCCCGATGCACGTAGCCCCACATGTGTTCCAGGGCGTTGCGGAGGCCGCCCGGGGTCGGAGGCTGCCGCAGGAGCATCGCCAGTTCCAGGACCAGGTCCTCGGGAGGGGGCGCGCTGCCTGCGGCGGCCACGCGCTGGCCCAAGGCGCGGTAGCGTTCCGGGTCCCGCGCCAGGACGGAGTACTTGTGCTGCGCCCACAGTTCCTGGGCGGAGCGCGGCAGGGGGATGCGCCCAGGTTCCTTCCCCCGGTACCTCTCCGCCAGGAGGGCGAACTGCCGGATCGGTGGGTCCACGAAGGCCTCGGGCCAGCAGACCGGCCCCTGCACCGTCACGGGGCTCTGGTGGCGGTACCCCCGCAGGCGCATCTCGGCCACCACCATCTCGTGCCGCATTTTGAGCGCGTTCAGGTGCTCCCGCCAGCGCCTGGTCTCAGGGTGGTAGGCATACCCCCGCCTGCCTTCTTCCACAATGGTCAGGAGGGCGTGGATTTCCTGGTGCTCCCCCAGGAGGCTCTGGCGGTTCAGGTAGCCGGGGTGGAGGTCCCACACGCGCATCTTCAGCCCTGGAGGCCTGAAGGCAGGTCGTCCAGGCCGTCCAGCAGGGCCAGGAGTTCGGCGTTGGGGGGGATGTCACGCATGGAATGGCCGTAGTGCACGAACCGCACCTGCCCCTGCCGGTCCACGAGGACCTGGGCTGGCATGCGCCCCAGTTTGAAGAGGTTCACTTCCTGTCCGTACAGTTTGAGCACCGTGTGCCTGGGGTCCGGCAGGCCCACAAAGGGGAGGGCCTCTTTGGCCCAGTACTGGGCGAAGGCCTCCGGCTCCTCAGGGCCGACCACCACCACCTCGGCATCCCGGGCCTGGAATTGGGCGTAGTCCTGGCGCAACTGCGCCATGTGCCGGCGGCAGAAGGGTCAAGCGAAGCCGCGGTTCAGCACGAGGAGCACCCGTTTGCGCCCCCGGTAGTCCGAAAGGCGCACGGTCCTCCCCTGGAAGTCCTCCAGGGCGAAGTCCGGCGCGGGCATGTGTAGGTCCACTCTCGGCATCGGAAGCACCTCCTTTCCCCGCTCAGGTGGTCCAGCGGCGGGGGGCCGGGCAGGCCAGGTCGGGCACGAAGAGCACCGCTCTCCAGACGTAGAACACGGTCCAGGCCATCAGGAGCGCGCCGAGGATGCCCGGTGCAGCCGCCCCCACGCTTCCCAGGAGGAACCCTCCCACGGAGGGCGAGACGACGCGCGCCAGGCTGTTCAGGGAGGCCGAGAGGCCCAGCGTGCCTCCGACCTCCTCGGGGTAGACGGACTTGGTGAGCGCGCTGCTGATGGCCACCCGCAGCACCCCGGAGGCCAGGGCCAGCGGGGCCAGCACGGCCAGCAACACGGGCAGGGTGGGCGTCAGGGCCCAGGCCAGGAGGGTGAGGGCCAGGAGCCCTGCGCCGCCGAAGACCAGTTGCTTGTCGGTGAAGCGGGCGCTCAGCCAGCGGATGCCGACCCCCTGCACCAGGACCACCAAGACACCCACATAGGTCAGCACATAACTGGTGGTCCGGGCGTCCAGGGCCAGGCGCTTCTGGGCGAAGAGGGAGAAGATGGTCTCAAAGGTGGAGAAGGCCAGGGCGGAGAAGAGTTGCGTCTGGAGCAAGGGGCCGACGCAGGGACGGCGCAGGGCCTCCACGAGGGCCCGGGCCGTGACCGCGGTGCGTTCGCTGCGGGCCCATTCGGCTCGCTCCTCCGGGGGCAGCGACTCCGGCAGCCACAGGAACACCCCCACGAGGTTCAGGAAGGCCAAGCCTGCCGCGGCAAAGGCGGGCAGGGCGTAGTTCCCCCCAGCGCTCAAGGTCCCTCCAATGGCGGGCCCGAAGATGAACCCCAGGCCGAAGGCTGCGCCGATGAGCCCGAGGCCCCGGGCCCGCTCCTTCTCCGTGGTCACATCCGTGATGTAGGCCTGGGCCAGGGAGATGTTGCCCCCCAGGAGCCCGTCCAGGATGCGGCTGAAGAAGAGCATCCACAGGGAGCGGGCCAGGCCCAGGAGGAGGAAACTGACCACTGTTCCTGCAATGCTGAGGAGCAGGAAAGGACGCCGGCCATAGCGGTCCGAGAGCCGCCCCAGGATGGGCGCCCCGATGAGTTGAGCGAGCGCGTTGGCCCCGAGGAGCAAGCCCACCACGGCTGGGGTGGCCCCGAACGTCGCCGCGTAGTAGGGCAGGAGGGGCAGGATCAGGCTGAACCCCAGGACATCCACAAAGACGAAGACGAAGAGCAAGGTTAAGGCAAGGCGCGGGTTTTTCAATTCAGGTCCCTCCCTTTCCCGGAATCGGTGATGGTGATCAGGTCCTGCGGGTAAGGGGCGAAGAAGTGCTGGCGGCTCAGGTAGGGCTCTCCAAAGCGGACGATCCAGGCCCTCAGGATGCCCACGGGCACGCTCAGGGGCACGCGGCCGGCGCGGTACTGGGCCAGGGTGTCCAGGAAGTACGCTTTCTCCTCGGCCGAGAGCCCCTTGCGGACGTACCCCAGGGCGTGCAGGAGGACGTTGACAGCGGAACTCTGGCGCGGCGGAGCGGCCAGCGCCGCCCGCAGGTGCTCCTCGTACGCCGCCAGGACCTCAGAGGGGGGCCGCTCCTCCAGGTTGGCCACGATCCGGCCCAGCGCTCGGAGCCGGGCTTGGTGGTAGGCCATGAGGAGGAACTTGTGGTCGGTGTGGAAGCGGACGAGGTCCCCCATCTTCCCCGCGGTGCGCACCTGGCGGAATCGGGCGAGGGTGAAGAGCCGGATGAGGAAGTGCTCCCGCAGGCGGAAGTTCTTGAGGCGGCCTTCTTCCTCCACGGGCCAGGTGGGAAACCGCTCCTTCACTGCCCTGCCGAAGAAGCCCTCGCCCTTGCCCACCGGTGCCACCTTCTCCCCAGGGGGGTATATCTTGACTTCCTGGATGCCGCAGGAAGGCGAGCGCCCCTTGAGGAGGAACCCGTCCACGGCGTCCAACCTGCTGAGGAAGGCGTGGGCGAAGGCCCGCATCTCCTCGGTCACGTCCCTGCCCGTCGCGGGCTGGACCAGCCGCGGCTCCCCTTCCAAGAGGACCACACGCACGGGGTCCCTGGGGACTCCCAGGCCGATCTCCACCTCTGGGCAGACCGGCAGGAAGTCCACGTGGGGCTCTAGGCTGGCGACGAACTCGTCCGGGATGGTCTGCCCGTTGTAGCGGCAGGCGGCGAAGCCCAGGCACTTGCTCACTACGACCCGGGGCCGGGGGAATTCCGTGGTCATCTTTGCTGCCTCTTCAACTCTTCCCGCCGCCGGCGGTACTCCACGATGGGCCGGTCGCCCTGGACCAACTTCGCGCCGATGGCCAGGCCGCTGGCTTTGGGGACCTGGGTCTGCACCACCCGGCGGTCCTGGTGGGCCACCAGGAGGTTGAAGGGCATGGCGGCCCGGTTCACCAGGTCCCGCAGGAGCGGCACCCGCAGGAACTTCTGGTAGAAGCGCAGGTAGAGGAGGGTGTGGGCCTCGTCCACAGGGACGAAGGCCGCCACCACCCGCACGTCGTCCGAGATGTGGTTCTGCCACAGGTTGGGGAAGATGAACTCCAGGTAGACCTGGCTTTGGGAGACGTCCACTTCCTCTGGCTTCAGGGGAGGCGTGCCGTCGTCCACCCGGCTGCGCACGTAGACGTAGAACATGTCGTCGCCCACCCAGCGCGTCACTGGGCCGTCCACGATGGTGCGGTTGCCCCGGCCAATGGTGTTGTGGTGGACGAAGGGCAGGTGGATGGGGTCCAACTGGTTCTCAATGGCACGGGAGTAGTGGGTCTCCCAAGGGTCAATGGCCTGGGCGTAGGTGAACGCCCCATCCAGGTCCTCAAAGAAGCGGGGCGGCTGGAGGTCCTCTGGCGGCTCCTCTCCCCACCAGATCCAGATGAACCCATGGGCCTCGTAGGTGGGGTAGGCCTGGACGCGGAACTGTTCGGGCACGGGGGTTTTGCGGCTGTTGGCTGGGATCACCCGCACGCGGCCGCTGGCGTCGTACTCAAAGCCGTGGAAGGGGCACTGCAAGTGTCCGCTCGGCAGCACCTTGCCCGCGCTGAGGGCGACGCCCCGGTGGGCACACTGGTCCCGCAGGCAGTGCACCTGGCCTTCGGCATCCCGCCAGAAGACCAGTTTCTCGCCCATGCGCGTCACGCCCACGGGCCTCCCCCGCACCTCGCGGGAATCCAGCACCACATACCATTGGCGGGGTATCACTGCTCTCCTCCTCTAGGGGTTGCACCTCGTCCGTCTCGGATCTCCCCGTGGATGCGTGGAAAACCGTTGTCCGGAGACACAAGTTCCACCTTTCACAATTATAGCACGCCGAGCCCGTGGAGACAAATCTTCCCTGGGGGTCCGCCCCCACAGATCTCACCCCTACCCCTTGGCCCCCTTCTCCGCCTCTGGGGTTTGTAGGGGCGATTCGTGAATCGCCCCTGCCATTTTCTACCGCCGATTCAAATCGGGGCTCAGGCCCGGCGTCGGCCTGCGCCGACGCGGCCGTGCAGGGGGACAGGCGGAAGACGCCGCCGATTCAAATCGGGGCTCAAAACCCGGCGTCGGCCTGCGCCGACGCGGCCGTGCAGGGGGCCCGTCGGTAGGGGCAAGGCATGCCTTGCCCCTACAAACCTCACCCTCCCCCTTCCCCCTCCCTCTCCATCAGCGGATGGAGAGGGAGGGGGAGGCCGAAGGCCAGGGGTGGGTGAGGTCGTAGGGGCAATTCATGAATTGCCCCTCCAGGCGCGCCAGTTGACAGGAGCCGCATTTCGGTTTAGCATACGCCCACGCTCAGATCACCCCACGCGCCCCCGCCCGACGGCGTGCGGCCCGCGCCCACCTTGGAGAACGAACCGATGTCCATCAGTTTTGACGACATAGACTACCTGGCGGTCAACACCATCCGCTTCCTGGCCGTGGACGCGGTGGAGAAGGCCAAGTCTGGCCATCCAGGCATGCCCATGGGCATGGCTCTGCCGGCCTACGTCCTGTGGACCCGCTTCCTCGTCCACGACCCGGCCTGGCCTCAGTGGCCGGACCGGGACCGCTTCGTCCTCTCCGCCGGCCACGGCTCCATGCTCCTCTACGCCCTCCTCCACCTGAGCGGCTACGACCTGAGCCTGGAAGACCTGAAGGCCTTCCGCCAGTGGGGGAGCCATACCCCAGGCCACCCGGAGCGGGACCCAGCCCGGGGCATTGAGACGACCACCGGCCCCTTAGGCCAGGGGTTCGGCAACGGCGTGGGGATGGCCATCGCCGAGCGGATGCTGGCCGCGCGCTTCAACCGGCCCGGCCTCCCCATCGTGGACCACCGCGTCTTCGGCATCGTGAGCGACGGCGACCTGATGGAAGGCATCTCTTCCGAGGCAGCTTCCCTGGCCGGCCACCTGGGCCTAGGGCGGCTCACCTACCTCTACGACGACAACCGCATCACCATTGAGGGGAGCACAGACCTGGCCTTCTCGGAGGACGTGACGGCCCGCTTCCGGGCCTACGGCTGGCAGGTCCTGGAGGTGGACGGCCTGGACCCGGAGGCCATCGCCCAGGCCCTGGAGGAAGCGTGCCGCCAGGAGGAGCGCCCGACCCTCATCCGCTGCCGCACGCACCTGGCCTACGGCAGTCCCCACAAGCAGGACGACCCCGAAGCCCACGGCGCGCCCCTGGGCGAGGAGGAAGCCCGCCTCACCAAGGCCAACCTGGGCTGGCCCTTGGAGCCCTCCTTCTGGGTGCCGCCGGAGGTGCGGGAGCGGTTCCGGGTCCTCCTCCGCCGGGGGGCCGAAGCGCGGCAGGCCTGGGAGGCCCGCATGGCCGACTACCGGGCGCGCTACCCCCAGGAGGCCGCCGAGTGGGACCGCGTGCAGGCACGGCGCTTGCCGCCGGGATGGGACGAGGCCCTGCCCTCCTTCGCCCCAGACCCCAAGGGGGTGGCCACCCGCAGCGCCAGCGGCACCGTCCTCAACGCCCTCGCGGCCCGCGTGCCGGAACTGGTGGGGGGCTCGGCCGACCTCGCCCCCTCCAACATGACCTACCTCAAGGGGCATGGGGACATCCGCCGAGGGGACTTCCGCGGCCGGAACTTTCACTTCGGGGTGCGGGAGCACGCCATGGGGACCATCCTGAACGGGCTCGCGCTCCACGGGGGCCTGCGCCCCTACGGCGGGACCTTCCTCGTCTTCTCCGACTACATGCGCCCGTCCATCCGCATGGCGGCCATGATGCGCCTCCCGGTGGTCTACGTCTTCACCCACGACAGCATCTTCGTCGGCGAAGATGGCCCGACGCACCAACCGGTGGAGCACCTGGCGGCGCTGCGCGCCATCCCCCACCTGACGGTGGTCCGCCCGGCCGATGCCAACGAGGTGGCCGAGGCCTGGAGGCTCGCCCTGGAGTGGGAGGAGGGGCCCGTGGCCCTCATCCTCTCGCGGCAGCCCGTGCCGACCCTGGACCGCACCACCCTGGCCCCGGCCTCGGGGCTGCGGCGGGGAGCCTACGTGCTCCAGGAGGCGCGCGACCCGCACCTCCTCCTTCTGGCTTCGGGGTCCGAGGTGGGCGTGGCCCTGGGCGCGGCTGAGGTCCTCGCTCGGGAGGGCATCCGGGCGCGGGTGGTCTCCTTCCCCAGTTGGGAACTCTTTGAGCGCCAGCCAGAGGGATACCGCCGAGAGGTCCTGCCGCCGGACCTCCCGGTCCGGCTGGCCATAGAAGCCGGCGTGCGCCAGGGCTGGGACCGCTACGTGGGCAGCCAAGGGGATGTGCTGGCCATTGAGGGGCGGTTCGGGGCCTCGGCCCCCTGGCGCGTCCTGGCCGAGCAGTACGGCTTCACCCCGGACAAGGCCGCGGCGCGGGCCCGGGCCCTCCTGGCCCGCCTGGGCTAGCAGGTGAGGGGCGGGGCGGTGGAACGCGGGCACGGCGGGGCTGGCACCGGCTCCCCAGGCGAGGGGGAGCCTTCTCCAGAGACACGCCTGGCCACGCCAGAGGACTGGCCAACCCTCAGTGCGCTCCTGCACCGGGCGGAACTCCTGGACTGCCTGGACCCCCGGGAAACGGTCTACGCCGGCCTGCGGGAGGCGCGGACCTTCCTGGCCTTTGAGGGGGGCGAGGCAGTTGGCGCGCTCCAGTTCCAGGTGCGCCGGAGGCCCTTCGTCCACCTCCGCCTCCTGGCGGTGCGCCACGCAGCCCAGGCGAAGGAAGTCGTGGCCGCCCTTCTGGCCGCCGCCCGGCTGCCCACCCTGGAGGCCGGGCTAGAGGCCTGGCGCTACATGGCCCCGCCGGGCCCCGTGGGCGAGGCCCTCCGACACCAGGGCTTCCGCCTGGTTGAAGAGGTCGTGGAACTGGAGAAGGAGGACTACGATATCCCCTCCCGCGGGAACAGGGCCGTCCACATCCGCCCGGCGCGGGAGGCGGATGTCCCCGCCCTGGCCGCCCTGGATGCAGCGGCCTTCACCCCCTTCTGGCGGAACGACCTGGGTGCCTTCCAGGAGTACCTGCGGGGAGGGTACACCTTCCTGGCGGCGGAACTGAAGGGGCAGGTGGTGGGGTACCTGGTGGCAGAGGACCATCCGGCCGGGTTCTACATCATCCGGCTGGCGGTGGACCCGGCCTGGCAGGGGCAGGGCGTGGGCACGCGGCTCCTCGCGGAGGCCATCGCCCTGGCCAAGGCCCAGGGGACCCTCCCCATCCTGCTGAACACCCAGCGCACGAACCGCCAGGCGAGGCGGCTGTACACCTGGTTCGGCTTTCGGCCCTCCGGGCGCGTCCTCTGGGCCTGGACGCGGGCCATCGCGTACCCGTGAACCCTCTCTTGAGGAGAACCATGTCACGCATCAAAGCCATCCTCTTTGACTTCGGCGACGTCCTCACCGACCACGGCGTCACCCGGGACCTCCTGCGGGCCTACGACCGCCAACTGGGGTGGCCCGAGGGGACGCTCCACGACCGCCTGTACCGCAGCCCTTGGTGGGAGCAAGTCTCCCTGGGCCAGATCTCCGAGACGGCCTACTTCTATGGGGCCGTGGGGGACGTGGTTCCCCTCCTCCCCCAGGCGCTGGAGGTGCTGCGCTACGGGTGCTTCGCCCTGGAGCCGCTGCGCCCGGAGATGGTGGACCTCGTGCAGGCCCTCGCCCGCCGCTACCGCCTGGGCCTCGTGAGCAACGCCTCCCCCAGCCTGCGCCAGCAACTCATCCGCTGGCCCCATCTGCTCAACCTCTTTGAGGCTGTGGTCATCTCGGCCGAGGTGGGCCTGCGCAAGCCGGACCCCCGCATCTACCGCCTGGCCCTGCGCCGCCTGTACCTCGCGCCGGAAGAGGCCCTCTTCGTGGACGACAAGGCGCGCAACGTGGAAGGGGCTCTGGCCTTGGGCATGGAGGGGATCGTCTTCACCTCGCCCGCCCAACTACGGGCGGACCTAGCGGCCCGGGGCCTGTGGGAAGAGGGCTGAGAGGACCGGGCGCGATAGGCTCTGAAGAGGGTTTGATAGGTTTTGACAGTTCACCTGAGGTATCCTATGCATGGCGCGCGCCCGGGCGGCGCATTTTGGCGCGGAAACGATAGCCTCTGAAGGCCCGACAGGGGTATACTGAAGCTGTCAACGAAGCCATGGACTGCCGGGCCTTTTGGTGTCCGATGGGCGTCAGCGCCAGGTGCTTTGCAGTGCGAACGGAGGAGCAACCGACACCGATGGAGAAGACTTCTCGGTGGCCAGGGTTCTACGACCTGCCCCTCGCGGAGCGGGTGGAGCGGGTGGCCCAGTGGGCCGGCCTGACGCCGGAAGAGGCGCGGGTCTGGCAGGCCGCCCACGGCCTCCAGGAAGGCCAGGCCGACCGCATGATTGAGAACGCGGTGGGCGTGCACGCCCTGCCCCTGGGCATTGCCGTGAACTTCCTCATCAACGGGCGGGACGTGCTGGTGCCCATGGCCATTGAGGAACCTTCGGTGGTGGCCGGGGCCAGTTTCGCCGCCCGCCTGGTGCGGGAGGGGGGCGGTTTCCGCACCTCCAGCACGGACCCGGTGATGGTCGCCCAGATCCAGGTGCTGGACCTCCCGGACCCCTGGTACGCGCGGGCCCAGGTCCTGCGGCGCAAGCAGGAACTCCTGGACCTGGCCAACCAGACGGACCCGGTGGTGGTGAGCCTGCACGGGGGGGCGCGGGATGTGGAGGCGCGGGTCATCCCCGAAAGCCCCGTCGGGCCGATGCTGGTGGTGCACCTCCTCTACGATTGCCGGGACGCCATGGGGGCCAACATGGTCAACACGGCGGCGGAGGCCCTGGCCCCCCTGGTGGAGGCCATCACGGGGGGGCGGGTGAACCTGCGCATCCTCTCCAACCTGGCGGACCGGCGGCTGGCGCGGGCCGAGGCGCGGGTTCCTGCGGAGGCCCTGGCCTTTGAGGGGTTTGACGGGCACACCGTGGTGGACCGCATCGTGGAGGCCTATGCCCTGGCCGCCGCCGACCCCTACCGCGCGGCCACCCACAACAAGGGGATCATGAACGGGGTGGACGCGGTGGTCATCGCCACAGGGAACGACTGGAGGGCGGTGGAGGCTGGCGCCCACGCCTATGCCGCCCGTTCGGGGCGCTACACCTCCCTCAGCACTTGGGGCAAGGACGCGAACGGCGACCTGGTGGGGACGCTGGAGATGCCCCTCGCCGTGGGCATCGTGGGCGGGGCCACCCGGGTGCACCCGGCGGCCAAGGTGGCCCTGAAGGTCCTGGGCGTGCAGACGGCGCGGGAACTGGCCGAGGTCATCGTGGCCGTGGGCCTGGCCCAGAACCTGGCGGCCCTGCGAGCCCTGGCCACGGAAGGGATCCAGAAGGGCCACATGGCCCTCCACGCCCGCCAGGTGGCCATCGCCGCCGGTGCGGAAGGCCCCCTGGTGGAGGCGGTGGCCCGCCGCCTGGTCGCCGAGGGGAAGGTGCGCCTGGACCGCGCCCAGGAGATCCTCCGCGAACTGCAGGGGACGTAACCACAGAGGACACAGAGAGCACAGAGTTTTTATAAAAATTCTGGGTTTTCTCTGTGCCCTTCGTGGTGAAATTCTAGCGACCTGCGGGGGATACAGTCCACCACGAAGGACACAGAGGATACAAAAGTTTTTAGTTTCTCTGTGCTCTCTGTGGTGTAAGGATAGGAGATATGGAAGGGAAGTTGCTGAGGCCAGCCCGCAGGGTGGGCATCGTGGGGTACGGGGCCTACGTGCCCCGCTACCGCCTGCCGGCCACGGAAGTGGCGCGTGTGTGGAAGGGCGGGGAGGCCGGGCTGCCTTTGGAGGAAAAGGCCGTCCCTGGCCTGGACGAGGACGTGGCCACCATGTCCATTGAGGCGGCGCGGAACGCCCTGGCCCGCGCCGGGGTGGACCCCCAGCGGCTGCGGGCCGTGTGGGTGGGCAGCGAATCCCACCCCTACGCCGTGAAGCCGACCTCCACCATCGTCGCCCAGGCCATCGGGGCCGTGCCCCACATCCAGGCTGGGGACTGGGAGTTCGCCTGCAAGGCTGGCACGGAGGCCATCCAGGCGGGGATCGGCTTCGTGGGCTCGGGCATGGCGGACTACGTCCTCTGCATCGGCATGGATACAGCCCAGGGCCGCCCTGGCGACGAACTGGAGTACACCGCCGCCGCGGGGGGCGCGGCCTTTATCCTGGGACCGGCGGAGGAGAGCCTGGCCGTCTTTGAGGCCAGTTACTCCTACGTCACCGACACGCCCGACTTCTTCCGGCGGCCCATGCAGCACTACCCGGTGCATGGAGGGCGGTTCACCGGGGAGCCGGCCTACTTCCACCACCTGCTGGCGGCGGCCCGCACCCTGATGGGCGAACTGGGCCTCACAGCCAGGGAGATAGACTACGCCGTCTTCCACCAGCCCAACACCAAGTTCCCCCAGCGGGCGGCGAAGGTGCTGGGCTTCTCCCGGGAGCAGATCGCGCCGGGCTTGCTGGTCCCCTGGGTGGGGAATGTCTATGCCGGGTCGTCCCTCCTGGGGCTCACGGCCACGCTGGACGTGGCCAAGCCCGGCCAACGCATCTTGGTGGCGTCTTTCGGGTCCGGTGCGGGGTCCGATGCCTTCCTCCTCACGGTGACGGAGGCCGTGGAGGAGCGGCGGGACCGGGCTCCCCGCACGGAAGACTACGTGCGGCGGCGGAAGGCCATTGACTACGGCCTGTACGTCCGCTACCGCAAGAAACTGCACATGCATTGAGGTCTTCACGAGTGCGTGACGTCTGCATCATCGGAGTGGGACAGACCAAGGTAGGGGAGCACTGGGGCCGATCCCTGCGCCACCTGGCGGCCGACGCGGTGCTGGCCGCCCTCAAGGACGCCCAGGTGGAGCGGGTGGATGCCCTCTATGTGGGCAACATGATTGCCGGTGAGGCGGCTGGCCAGGAGCACCTGGGGGCGCTGGTGGCGGATTTCGTCGGCCTGCGGGGCGTGGAGGCCTACAAGGTGGAGGCGGCCTGTGCCTCGGGCGCGGCCGCGCTGCGGAGCGGTTTCGTGGCCGTGGCCAGCGGCCTGGTGGACTTCGTGGTCGTGGTGGGCGTGGAGAAGATGACCGACACCACCGGCGATGTGGTGACCCAGGCCCTGGCCCTCGCCGCGGACGGTGACTACGAGGCAGCCTATGGCCTCTCCTTCGTGAGCATCAACGCGCTCCTCATGCGGCGCTACATGTACGAGTACGGCGTGCCCCACGAGGGCTTTGCCGGCTTCACCGTGAACGCCCACCGCAACGCCATGGGGAACCCCTACGCCATGTTCCCCCACCCGGTGACGAAGGAGGAGTTTCTGGCGGCGCGCATGATCGCCGACCCCATCAACCTGCTGGATTCGTCGCCCGTGGCCGACGGGGCGGCAGCGGTGGTCCTCTGCCCGGCGGAGGTGGCCCGGCGGTACTCCGACCGCCCGGTGCGGATCCGGGCCTCCACCGTGGCCACCGATTCGGTGGCCCTGCACGACCGGCGGGACCCCCTCTTCCTGGAGGCAGCGGCCCTCTCGGCCCACCGGGCCTACGAAGAGGCCGGCATCAAGCCGGAGGACCTGGACCTTTTTGAATTGCACGATGCCTTCACCATCACTGCCGCGCTGTCGCTGGAGGCGTGTGGCTTCGCCCCCCGGGGCCGGGGCACCCGCCTGGCGGAGGAAGGCGAGATCGCCCTGGACGGGCGCATCCCCATCTCTACCCTGGGCGGGCTGAAAGGCCGGGGGCATCCGGTGGGGGCCACGGGCGTCTACCAGGTGGTGGAGGTGGCCCTCCAGTTGCGGGGCGAGGCGGGCCCCAATCAGATCCCCCACGCCCGGCTGGGCATGGCCCAGAACATCGGCGGTTCCGGGGGCACGGTGATCACCCACATTCTGGAGGCGATGTCGTAGGAGGAAGTTCACCACAGAGGACACAGAGAACAGAGAGTTTTAATAAAAAA
>Ga0123519_10001185_pt1 | contig 44761 bp, 46 predicted proteins | sample YelNatPaOPRAMG02_FD_87396 | JGI IMG/M metagenome (GOLD analysis project Ga0123519, IMG submission 87396) | Hot spring microbial communities from Yellowstone National Park - Yellowstone National Park OP-RAMG-02 (version 2) | ecosystem: Environmental > Aquatic > Thermal springs > Hot (42-90C) ...
TAAAGAAGCAACAATTCAAGTTATAGAAAAACAGATTGCGGAGAAATAAAGAATGGGAACTTATAAAAACATATTGAGATATGGGGATGGCGTTTGCACAGGAAAGATGAACTATTTTTCGCCTGCAGGTTATATCGGGTGCATTAAAGATAAAGATTTAACTTCACCGCCTGCTTCTCCAAGTTTCGGTGACGCTTATATTGTGGCTTCTGGTGCAACAGGAGACTGGGCAGGGAAAGATAATCAAATTGCGGTCTGGAATGGCTATAATTGGGATTTCGTTACGCCAATAAACGGAACTTTGGCTTATGTTCAAGATGAGTTTTTACTTTACCGTTTTACAGGAAGCGCCTGGTATAGTTACTTCGAATTAGATGGTCTTATCATCTATAAAATACTCCAACTTGGCGATAGTCCGATGACGCCTTATGGAGCAGGACATATCGCTCGAATCGGAGATACGCTCGAAAGTCTAAAAGTCTATTTGAATGGTAGTGTGCGGACCATCCTTGTAAAAGATTTACTCGACAGCCACGCTTCCGACCCAGACGCACATCATAATAGAAGTCATAACTTGGCTTCTTCTGTCGACCATACAGATGTTAGTATATCAAGTCCTGCTGATGGAGAAGTGCTTACCTATGACACCTCAACAAGCAAGTGGATGAATAAGGCGCAAAAAGAGCCATTTGCATTGCGCTGTACAGGTGATGGACGCTGGTATTCTCAACCAGCAATAGGCGGTTCTTTATTGTCTATAACGGTAAATCCCAATACATTATACGCAATACCTTTTATAACCGCCAGAGCAATCACAGTTGACCGCATAGGGATTTGCGTAGCCACAGCGGTAAGTAACACTACCGCAAGGCTTGGGATTTATAAAGACAATGGCAATTTATATCCCGGTGATTTGTTAAATGAGGCGGGAGAGGTAAATACTGACTCGACCGGTGGTAAGCAAATAACATTCAATCAGACTCTTGAAGCGGATAAAGTCTACTGGCTTGTTATAAATAACAAAAGTGGAGCATCTCCCGTCGCTCTCTACGCAGTAAGAAAAGAGCGAGCAGTGCCGATATTAGGTTTTGGGTGGGATTTAAGTGGAGCACCAGGAATCGGATGGACTAAGGGACAATCTTATGGTGCGTTACCTAACCCATTTCCAAGCGGTGGAACAATATCTGATAGTGAATTACCTGCTATATTTGTTAGGGTAACAGCATAACCTGAGAGGGAGACTATGATGAGTGGGGTTCAAAGAGAAGAATTCGAGGAATTCAAAGAGTATTTGAAGGCGGGATTTTCTTCTATCGAAAGGCGACTTGAAAACATAGAGAAACAGGTTGAATGCCTCGTCGCTTTCAAGAATAGGCTAAAAGGCTCTTGGATTGCGCTTGCTATAATTATGACTGTGGCAGGGCTTGCCATAGGGATTTATGAGGCGTTCAAATGAATCTTCCTTGTGTCAAAGGAGACATCAAATGATACCGGTCATTAATGGGCAAGAGTCAGGAATTATGAGATTAAAAGTAGTAAGACTTTGCTATATGATAACTACCGTTTATTTGATATTTATAAACGGATGCGCAACAGCAGGAATGCGGAATGGTGTAGCGCAAGCGAAATATGAAGTAAGCCTAGCCATAGATGCACAAACTCTCGAAGGACAGAAACAGAGACTTGAAAGAGCCTCCACTGTGCTTTCCGCTTGGCAAGAGGCTTATGGAGAACCAACTCGCATAATCAACGACAACTCGTTCTATCCTGTGCTTGAAGAGATGAATAGCGAAAAAGGCATTATGACGACTATCAAAGAGATTATTAACAAATCTCTCGGCGGTTTTGACTATTGGGAAGAGATTTTGGGAGTGCTTACGGCTGTTTTAAGCGGTATCGGAGTCAAACTCTATTCAGCAAATCGTCGCCATCGTCGAGAAAAATCGGTAATGATAAAGGCGATAGAAAAGAGCGCTAATACCGAACTGAAAACTCAAATCGCTAAAAGTATTGCCAATTCAACCCCCTTCGGATTCGAAGTCCAAAGAACGCTACAGAGTGGAACCCAAACGCCCTTGACTTACAAGGCAGAAAGGGTATAATTAAAAAGGAGAATTCAAAATGGTTGAAGGAGAAAGAGGATTGAAAGCCAAATTGATTCTGTGCGACGCTGCGGTCATCCATCCTGACGGCACTTTTAGTCTACTTCGAGGAGGAATCGACTTGGTGACACACTCTCCTGGTAAGCCACTAATATTTCGAGGGGCTTTAGTTGCGCGTATTGAGGCGACTCCCGCGGAAAAAGGGAGTCACTCTTTAAAACTAATGTGCATAGATGAAGACGGAAACTCTATCTTGCCAGAGGCTTCAGGCTCTTTTCAAATTGCCGATAAAGGTGGTGGATATCACTTAGCTTTGAATGTGCAGGTTGTCTTTCCGAAAGTAGGTAGGTATGATTTCAGATTATCAGTAGACGGACACGAAATGGATGTTTATACACTTACGGTTTTAGTTCAGCAGAAGGAACCTAATAAAAAATAGGAGGCAACCCGATGCAGGATTTAGTTAACAATCAAAAAACCATTCCGTATAGCCCGTATATCAGAAAACAAGGGTTCGAGCGACAAGAAAGCTCTAATGGGAGCACATCTCAATCGTTTCTTTTCTCAAACGAAACTTGGTTCCAGTTCCATTTGATTGATTTGCTACAAATAGGAATCAAAATTCCGAAACCTTATGAAGTTCAAACATATCTCTTTAAGTTTCCTGACCTAAATCCTATATTAAAAGATGTCTGCAAAGCCGCTATCGAGGAGTTCGCCCAAGATTCTATACTTTCGTTGGAACTGTATGTTGACCCTGAAACCAACGACGAGTATCTGACATTATTTGTCCGTCAAAAGCAATATTCGGAGGACATAATGGATCGCATAGAAAAAGTTCAGGATAGAATCCGCCATTATCTCGCTGACAAGAACGGCTCTCTTCTAATAACGACAGATTTCCAGCATCCTATGGGCGTGTGATACTATGGCTCCCTTCGAATGGGAATCGTTCCTTGAACTTGCAAAAGAACTGAAAAATGGGGACGAGGCAAAGAAACGGACTGCTGTTAGCCGCTCTTATTTCGCCCTCTATGGATTCGCCTTACGACACGCTGTAGGTTTCCTTAAATTCACACCCTCCCAAAAGGCCGAAGACCATAAGGAACTCAGAACCCACTTGAAAAAGCAGAAGAACCCTAACTACCAAAAGGTCGCAGATTATCTTGACATAACAAGAATGTGGCGAAATGATTGTGACTATGAGGACGAAGTAAGCAATTTGGACAAACTTGTTGAAAATTCAATCAAGTACGCCGAAAAAGGAATAGAAACCTTAATAAACAGTCTGAAATAGATTTAACCCTTACCCAAACCCGTGTCATTTTGGATAGTCGCCTATTCTCCTTTTTTCAGCGATTCGATATGCTTCTTCAGATTGTCAGCAACAACGCCAAAAGGAGCGACCGATAACGCTTTCTGATACCCCTCTATCACACTCGAATAGTTCACTTTCTGCCCCTTCCTCTTCTTCTCAAAAAGTTTCAGTTCTTCTTTTATCACATTCGCTGCAATCTCCCTGTATTTTATCTCGCTTTCAATCGCGGCTAACGCTTCTTTGTAACCTGCATCCTTTTTTAATTCAGCCAACGCCTTACTGAACTCCACTCTTTGCTCCGCCTTCGCAAAATCCTTCTCCCCAAAATACGCAATCCGAACAGCAGTCTTCAAGTCATCCGCCTTGCGCGCATTCTCTAACGCCCGAAGAGCCACAACAGCCGCCTGTTTATACGCCTCCACTATCTCATCTCGCTGTTTCAAAGCATCTTTTGGCACAGAAAGAGGCATATCCATCTTTATCTTACAGAAACTATCCCAACCGGAAAGTGCGGGTTCAAGACAACTCAACTCGCAACAAAGCGTATATAGCCACACGAATCTTTCAAGCGCATCATATTCGTTCTGAAACCGCGTAGGAAAATTCTTAGATGTGACCTTGTCGCCTTTCTTTGGAACTCCGTTGCCCCCGACATCCGCGAATTTGCAGGGAACACTTTCTCCCGAATAATGATGTCCCCGTCTCAATCCGAAATGAAGGTGCGGACTCAAAGAATTGCCTGTGTTTCCCGAATAACCAATCAAGTCGCCACGCATCACCTTCTGTCCTTCTTTTACAACCGCCCCATCCTTCTTAAGATGACAATACTCACTTACATTCCCATCAGAATGTTGAATGGCAATAAGATTATTGTCTTCCCATCTCCCTGTCTGTTTATCAACATCTTGTTTGACAAAAGAGACAACGCCATCCGCGGACGCTACAATAGGCGTCCCTTCTGGCAGGTCAAAATCGAATGCGTATTTGGTCCATACATCATTGTGCGTCGGGCTATCCTCGTTCCCCTGTGTAACAGTAAATGTAGCACCATACTCAAATGGCAGATAATAGACCACTCCCTCAGGACAAAAAACTTCATCTACTACAAGGCATAATAGCAGAATCGCCACAGCCAAAAATGGAAGTACTCGGACAGTCGCCTTTCTTATTGCGACATCCTCCCCCCATGCCAAAAGTCTTTATTCTCAAAGCATCGTTTAGAAAGAACCCGTATTTTTCATTCTAAACGAAATCCATACTCCCTTTTTTCATCCGTGAAGAGTCTTAATAAAGCAACAACCTTAACAGCAAGAACCGACTTGTCGGTTACTACTTCCCTTCTGCAGGAGGCTGCGCTGGTGTTTCGGGAGTCTTTTTTGGCTCAGCAGGTGGGGTTGTAGGCTGCGCAGGTTGCTCCGTTTTGGGAGTCTCTGGTTGCGTCTTTTTCTCCTCAGACGAGCATCCGCAGAATAACATAACACCAAAGATTACGAGCAACGCGACCAAAATAACACCGAACCTCATCTCAACAACTCCTTAAAAAACCTGCCTGTAACCCAAACAGGCATAGGAACATTTTATTATGTCAAACTCTGTGTTGTCAAGAAGAATATTCAAGGGTTACGACGGCAACCAGATAATAATAAGAGACAGGACAAAGAGAGGTTTTTCTCGAGCATTATACTAATCTTTTCAACTCCTAACCTGTCAAACCGAGAAGAATCTTGAAATTATGATTGAGTTTCTGGAATCTTCGATGTATTACTAACAACAAGGCGGAGGGAAACCTATGAAGAACCGAATCTTTGTTTTCGTTCTGTCAGCATTCTTTTCTCTATGGCTCATAGGTTGTGGGCAAAAAGGGGCAGCAACACCGCAAGACACGCTTGTAAGATTCGCGAATGCGTTTAATGCAAGAGACGCTGAGGCAATCTATAATTTAACGAGTAGCGATGTTATAAAAGAGGCGGGGAGAAGGCTTGCTCAATTGAAGTCTTCAGAGGAGATATACAAAAAAACATTTTGCGAAGATAATCAAATACCGATAGAGAAACTCGATAGTCTGACGACCAAAGAGTTTTTCATTGCGAATATGAAATTACGGTTTCGGAATATGGATAAACAATCGGAATACGCGGGCAAAAAAATCGTTGTCAATTTCGAAATATTCTTTGCAAGTATAGGAACCGAAAAGGCAGTAATAAAAGCGAGAGACTATAGCGGCGCAGAAGTAATTCTACCGTTTACCAAAGAGAATGGCATTTGGAAACTCGACTTTGACCCGACCACGATGCGATGAAATAGTTTACAAGACCGTCTTATCCTGTCATAATTATATAGTTGATGGAAGAACCGACTAATGAAAGATAAAACTCCAAAAAAGATTCTTTCCGAAGAAGAGTTCGTCAAGATTGTGCATTTCTACGAACGCAAACTCTATGCGGTTGCGCTATCAATCTTAAAAGACCCACAGGAGGCGCTTGATGTTGTCCAAGATGTACTAATCCGCCTTTATCGTTCTTACGGCGGAATCAAAAATCCTGCGAGTTTGAACTCTTGGCTTCTTCAAACGACAAGGAACCTCGCTATAGACAGGTTGCGTGCGCGCAGCCGCCGAAAAGATACCATCAGTTATCTCCAGATTACAGACGAGTCTGATGTCGAACAGATTGTCGAATTCGTTCCCAAACACTATCTTGCTACCCTCAGGGAACAAACGAGCCTCTCTAAAGTCGTCTCCGCCATCCTCGATGCGCTCTCTCAACTGCCCGACTATTACAGAGAAGCCTTCCTTCTGCGCTATATGGAGGATATGAATGTCAACGAGATTGCGGAATTCTTGGGCGTGCCAACCTCAACCGTCGAAGGCAGAATCTTCAACGCAAGAAAACTGATTCGCGAACGCCTCGAAAAATTGCTTTGAACCGTTGGAGAACGCCCATTCTCACTCGTCAATAATTATGGGAGGTGATTAGATGGAGAACGGAACCGAGAAAAAAGAGAATAAAAGGAGAAGTGGATTGTTAATAGCCTTGTTCATCGTCTTCGTCGCTATGACGGCAGTCAATGTTTATCTTTTCTCGAGGCTCAAAGAGATGCGAAACTCGTATGAGACATATATGCAAAAAACCTTAAAGGCTGTTCAACCTGTTCAGAAGTCAACGCCAGAATCCGATGAGCCGACTACTTCCGATAAGAAAGAAAAAAGAGGTAAAGAGATGCCTAACCCGATTGAGAAACCGCCTGAGCCTATTCCCGAAGGAGTAAAACCATGGTAGAAAAATCTTCTATTGAGGAAATAAAAGAGGAGGAATAAAAATGGACTGCGCTGAAACAAAAGAACTTCTTCTTGAATATGTCTTGGGCTTCCTTTCCGATGACAAAAAGACCGAACTCGAGCACCACCTTGAGAGTTGCCCTAACTGCAGACGCTCTGCCGATGCGTTACTCGCCGAAGAAGCCTTTATCAGAAGCGTTGCCCATCACCTTTCTCTGAAAGGTTCTGTTCTGCCGCTTATCACACGAAAGATGGTACCTGTTTACAGAACCATCTGGGGACGCCTTGCCATCGCAGCAGGAGCAATCGCAGCCGCAATCCTCATCACCCTACTTTTCAGTGCACCTCTTGCAATGCCCGAATACGCAACCACACAGCCATCGTCTCCAAAACTCATCAACGCACCTGGCAATTCTTATATCCTCTTTGTCGCCCCATTAGAAAAACCAACCCGTTATACGAATCCCCCTACAATAGAACCATCGCTTAAGGACAGACTCACAGATGAAGGCACAGACTAAATCATTCACTCTCGTTGAAGTCATATTAGCCTGCACCGTCCTCGTCGTTGTACTCCTTGGATTCGGACAGGCAATCATCACAGCCCAGAAACAAACCACCGCTCTCGAACAAGAGTTCACTATTCTAACCGGCTGTGAAGAAGTAATGGATAGACTCTCAAAACTTCCCTTCGAGACTCTCCGAAAACAAGACGGCGCCTCGTTCGCACTCAAACTCTCACCCGAATCAATACAGGAACTCTCCGGAAAAGTCATCGTCAGCGAAGATTTGAACGGAAATGGCAAGATTGAAAGAGACGCTCCTTACTACGAAGGTAATGGAGATGCGGTCTGCGTTTCGCTCTTGTTTAGAGACAAACTCATCCTTCGGCGCATCATCTGTAAATACCCTACTGGAGTAATAGGACAATGAGACAGCGTGGTTCAATCCTCATCCTCGCCTTTGCCCTATCATTCCTATTAAGCGCAGTCGCCATATCTCTCCTTTCCCTTGTTACGGTCAGATACCGCCACTTCAGCCTGTATATTGAAGAAGTCCAGACCCGCCACGAATGTCTTGGCGCCCTACAATTCGCCTCCCAACTTATTCTTAAAGCCCCTTACCAGAATGGTAAAAACTCGTTCCTCTCCTGTAACTCTTCTAATCCTCTCCTTTCTTTCAACGATGTCACCGTCAGCGCGAAGAAAATCTCATCTGACATCTATGAGATAACCGCCAAGAAACAAGATTCCTATCCAACATACAAAATCTGGATAAAAGAACGCTCCATTCCGAAAGATTTCGTTGCCATCGTTTTCGATGATACCCTCAACATCTCTGACTCGAAATACGCCGGCTCCATCTTCGCAATCCGTGACATAAACATAATCTCAAACGAAGAAAAAGTTTTCAGTCATCCGCTCCTTGCAGGCGGTAAATTCCTTTTTTCTTCCCTCGCCGCCGCAAACACCGAATTTAAGGGCGGTTACTCTGACTTTTTCCCTTCAACACCGCGTCCTCCTCAAAACTATCTTGAACTCACAAGAGCAACAATCCCATCTCCATCAAAAACATTCGAAATTCGCGGAGCAAAGATTTTCGTCTCTCAGGAGACCATCTTTATCACGCCTTCATCCACTCCCAGAATCTCTCTTGTCCTTAAAGGAGAGCAGATGGAGATTTCGACTGGAAACGAAACCGAACCGCCAATATCGCTCGACATCCCTGACGATGGACTCGTTTTCGTTGAAGGCGAGATAGAAATCAGGGGTTATCTCATAAAACATCTTACTGTTTTAACAACAAAGTCAATCCGAATAACAGGCGACATCATCTACCTCGATGAAAATAACAAGCCTCCAATCACATCAGAAGGCGAAACCAACAGTCTCTACAAAGCTGGTCCCTCATTATGCCTCGTCGCAGGTGAGAACATTGTCTATGAACCGAAACCACCATCGAGAAGTCTTACAATCTGCGCACTTCTCGTCGCCTTAAACGGCTCCATTTACAGCGGAATGGCTTTAAAAAGCGATTTGCTCATCATTTATGGTGCCCGTATATGTCGCAAGCGCCCCTTCCGTCTTATCAGAGACACAGGTTTCGCCCACGCAATATACCTTCCCGACCCAAAACTTGCCACCCATGCGCCCAAGTTCGCACCACTTCTTACAATCCCCTCAATCGTCGCCTTTAAGATTGAAAAATGAGACTCTTTCTGATAATCTATGGAAATGAACACTTCCAAAGGAAGCGAAGTGGCGGTTTATTAAGGAACCTAAAAATGATGAAACTTGAAGATGCGGAAACCCTCGTTAAGCGCTACATAAAGACCCAAAACCTTCTTAAACATACCTACGCCGTCGCAGCGATTATGCGCGCACTCGCAGAACACTTAAACGAAGACCCAGAATCTTGGGAACTCGCCGGAATCCTTCATGACCTCGACTACGACGAAACAAAAAACACTCCTGAAATGCACGGCATCCGCACCGTCGAAATCCTAAAAGACTACGATATACCCGACTCTGTGATGAACGCCATCAAGGCACATAACGACAGAAAGAAACCCGAAAACCGCTTCGAATACGCTATAATCTGCGCAGACAACATATCAGGACTTTTAGTCGCCTGTGCTCTCGTGCGTCCTGAGAAGAAAATCTCCTCCCTTACTCCCGACTTCGTCACCAAGAAGATGAAAGAACCCTCATTCGCCAAAGGTGCAAACCGCGAATCAATCGCTCTTCATAAATACCTGGGAATCTCGCAAGAAGAGTTTTTCCGTATCTCAATCGAAGCGCTCTCAAAAATCACGGACAGACTCGGCTTATAAACAGACCACGCCTATTCCCCTCACCAATACGATTCCCGTTTGTTTTCTTGACCTCCACTTGCCTTAACCGAATAATATGATGTGTGCTTCGAGGTTTTGCGGACATTGGATATGTGGTGGCTCTTTAGAAAGCGAGCGAAAAGTAAACCTTCTAATGTTATCGTTTATCTTTCACCTAAGCAGGCGAAAGTGTTCAAAGACAAAGAGGCTCTTAAAGGTCTTTCTCTTTACGAAGAGAAAGTCGAAGTGCTTTATCGTGAAGAAAACCGCATAAACGCCAGCGCCCGAATCAGGACTTTCAAAGCCCAATTAATCTTATCCAAAGATGTGAGACTCAAAGATGTCCTAACGCAATCGAAGAAAGTCAAATTCGGCAATGTCCAATATGATGATGGACATTCTGCAAGCATAGTCGAAATTGACACGAAAAACCTGTTAGGAGTTGGTTGTTTCAAGAAGACTGATAATCTGCCGTCCTCACAAGGATATGTTTTCGAAACCGAGTTTGGCAACATTAGCGGCAATGTCTCAGGCGCAAGTGGAATCTCACGAGCATCACGGCTTGCCGAGATATTCATCGGATTGAAAAACGGTTCATTTGGAAGCCGCAAATATCCTGTCCTTCTCTTAAATAGCAATTTCATCTTGAATCACAAAGTGACTGACTAACCGCCGTCTCCTTATTTACCCCTTCTGGTTTTCCTGTGCGATTCTCTTCAATTCTTCAAGCAGTTGGAGTGCTTCAAGCGGGGTCATTTGTTCAGGCTTAACCTTTGAAAGTTTTTCTATGAGGCGCTGTTCGACAACATCAGAAAGTGTAAACTGCCGTCTCGTGCCAAGAGGTGTTATCTTCGGTGAGCCGTCTGAGTATTGGCTTTGTGCTTCCAACTGCCCAAGAAGAGCTTGCGCCCGTCGGATTATATCATCAGGGATTCCTGCAAGTTGTGCGACTGCTATACCGTAACTTCTATCCGCCGCCCCTTCCCGAATCTTGTGCAAGAATACAATCTTCCCTTTGTATTCTGTCACACCGACACAAAAGTTCTTCACCTTTGAATGCGTTTTTGCGATTCGAGTCAGTTCATGATAATGTGTCGCAAACAGCGTGCGCGCCCCTATTCTATTGTGCAGATTCTCCACAATAGCCCAAGCGATTGCAAGACCGTCAAATGTCGATGTGCCACGCCCAATCTCGTCGAGTATGACAAGAGAACGCTCGGTAGCGTTGTTCAATATATTCGCTGTCTCCGACATCTCAACAAGGAATGTCGAACGACCGCGGTAAAGTTCATCCGATGCGCCAACGCGGCTAAACACCCTGTCACATAGCCCTATTTGAGCGCTCTGCGCAGGAACAAAACTTCCCATCTGCGCCATTATCAGAACCAAAGCCACCTGCCGAATATATGTTGATTTTCCTGCCATATTCGGTCCTGTTATCAAGAGAATCTGAGAACCAGACTCGGGGCAAATTTCAGTCTCATTCGGAATAAACTCAACCGTCTTCTCAACCACAGGATGTCTGCCACCTTTTATGGAGAGAACAAGCGAATCGTCAACAACAGGACGACTGTAACGGTTTCTCTCCGCAACTTCAGCGAACGATGACAACAAGTCAAGATTAGCAAGTGCTGACGCCGTGCGCTGAATCGCCTCCGCTTCTTCACTCACTTTATCGCGGAGTTCACAAAAAAGTTCGTATTCAATCTGTGCCGCCCGCTCCTGCGCCCCAGTGCTCTCCCGTTCGAACCGCTTCAATTCCTCCGTCTCATACCTCTGAACATTCTTAAGCGTTTGAAGCGGCTTATAATCCGACGGAACACTTCCTTTCTTGCTCTGCGTCACCTCAATGTAGTAGCCAAAAAGTCGGTTATATCCCACCCTTAAATTAGGTATTCCTGTCCTCCTGCGCTGTTCATCCTCAAATTCGGAAAGCCATTTCCTCCCGTTTGCACAGATGTCGCGTAGACTGTCAAGTTCCTCGTTGTAGCCCTTCCTGATTATCCCGCCTTCCTTGACAGTAAGCGGAGGGTCATCTACGATAGCCCGCCGAATCAGAAAACAGACTCCAGCAGTATTCGCAATCTCATCATACGCCTGTCTAACAAGGGGAGTCTTCAAGTTCTCTATTGCGGTCTTAATAAGAGACGCACTTTCAAGCGCAGATGCGAGCGCGTTCAAATCACGCGCATTGCACCGCTTCAATACTATCCTTGTCAACAAACGGCTCAAATCACCAACACGCTTAAGATGTTGGCGCAGTTTCGCACGAGTCTGTCTTTCATCAAGCAACTCTTCAACAGAGTCAAGCCTCTCGTTTATCTTCTTGACATCGCAGAGCGGAGCGAGAATAGTCTGGCGCAACAGGCGCTTGCCCATCGGAGTGACCGTTACATCAAGAACTTCAAAAAGCGTCCCTTCTTCGCCTCCACTTATGTTCTCCACAAGTTCAAGCGAACGCGCAGTAGTCCTGTCAATAATGAGATTATCGCTTAAACAGATTCTCTTTATGGAACGAATATGTAAAAGCGGCTCTCTATGGCTTGACTTTATATAACGCAGGAGCGCACCTGCCGCACCAACCGCCGCAGGCGAATCCTCAAGTCCAAAACCGTCAAGATTGACAACACCAAAATGCTCACACAAAAGAGCCTTTGCTGTTGATGAGTCGAACTCGTAATCTGGAAATACACGCACCGCCGTAGAGGCGAACCTTTCATCCGAGCCAATCACATCTTTTGCGCTTTCTGATACGAGAATCTCCGAAGGACGAATCCTCTCAAGCAGAGACTTCACTTCCGACTTCGGCAGTTCCGTAGTATAAAATTCAGCCGTTGAGGCATCAGCCCAGGACACACCTACGCGACCGTTCGTCTGTATCATCACAGCGGCGATGTTGTTGCTCATCGTCCCCGACAAGAGTTCTTCTTCAACGACCGTGCCAGGCGTGATTACTCTCGTCACATCGCGCGCAAGAAGTTTCTTCCCTTTCCCAGGTTCCTCCAACTGTTCGCAAATAACAACAGAATGTCCCTCGTTCAGCAGACGGCGGATATAAGTCGCAACGGAATGGTGCGGTACTCCTGCCATCGGAATCGTGCCGTCGCGTGATGTAAGCGTTATACCTAACACTTTCGAAGCGAGTTTTGCGTCCTCGTGAAACATCTCATAAAAATCACCTAAGCGGAATAAGAGAATCTTGTCAGGATAACTCTGCTTTATCCTGTTATACTGGCGCATTACAGGAGTCTGGTCAGACTGGTTTCGCATCTTAACCGTAACGCCTCCTTACTTTTTTCCCTGTTGCGCTCTTATTATTATGTCCTCAATCTCTTTTGCCCGCTTTTCAGCGCGCTCGGCAAACTCGGTGCGTCCGAAATTCTTCGTTATCCTCTTGTAGATACCATATGCCTTCTGAAGGTCCCCGTCTAAAAACTCTTCCTCCGCCTTCAAAAACTCACGAAACGCCCGTTCGTAGTTGCCCGCCTCATCAACCGTAGACTTTATGCTCGCATCTTGCTTCGCTTTTCCAATCAACTCTATGACCTTCTCCTGCTGCTCCTTGAAACCTTCCGTCCCGACTTTAAGCCGAACAAGTCTTTTAAACGCTTCGCGCCTGTCCACCTCGTCCTGGCTGCCTAATAACTTCTCCGCCTCCTCAATCTTCTTGCTTGCCTCTTCAAGAAGTTCCTTCTCCTTATCCGCCGCCAACTCAACCATTTCGAGTTTTACCTTCTGCTCAGCGAGTTCCTTATACTTTTTGATTGCGAAACCAAACGCAAGTTCTGTGCGAAAAAGTTCGGCAAGGTCGCGTAACTTACGGCATTTGTCAAACTTCGACTTCGGCACCGCATCAGGATAAAGTTTCAAAACCTCCGTCATAGCAGTAGTAACCTGCCCTCTATTTATATCCCCTACAAGATGGTATTTTTCGAGTTCTTCTCCATCAGGTCTACAAAAGATGATTTGGAGTTGTTGTCCGTAGAAGCCGTATTTACCTTTATGGTATTCAGCGGCAATCCGTTTCTCAATCTCAGGAAACCGCTTGTCGTCAGCGATGAAACAGACGAAGTTCTCACAAGCTTGAACAACCTGCGCATCATCAAGCACCTTTGGATAGATTATCGGACCTTGCGAGCCCTGTCGCGAAGGAATCACTATAAGAATCGGCACTTTGCGCTCTTTCGCCTCTTCGAGTCCGCGTTTCCAATCCGTCTCCCACTTCGGCTGGTTTTTCGGCTGCTCCTGTTGCGCATATAGAAACCCGCACAGAAGCATCACTGATAAAAGAGAAATCCACCGCAACATATCGTAATCTCCGAATCCCATCACCACTATTATACTACGCATAAACAATCCGTTTAATCAGAATATTCGCTGATGTATCGCCAGTTTTGAGAACAAAGTATCTTCCCTTTTCTCAAATCCATTGACATGGCAAAACCAATCACCTAACCGAGAATGAAGTCGGAGTCCACAACTCAGTCGCGTAATGGGCGGCCGCGAGCATCCTTGTTAAACGAACCCACAAGTATCAGGATTCCCTCAATGAAGCCCCACATCCCGCCTATGCCCAGAGTAACGATGCTCACAATAATCTGCACGATGCCAATGCCAACATAGCCGAGATAGAAACGGTGAACGCCCAAACTACCGAAGAATATGCCGAAAAGTCCCGCTGCGAGGCGTGATTTCATGCGGGCAGATACGCTTTCAGGCATAGGACGGCCACAGTGGGGACATTTGTCAGCGCTGACGCTGACCATCTGCGAGCAGTCTGGACAGGGTCGCAACCTCGACTTTAGATATTCACCGCAAAACTTGCACTTTATCGCCTCGGCATCTATTAGTTCCGCGCAATACGGGCATTTCTTCTGCTGCCGCTCTATACCATCCATCACTCATCCTCTTCCAACTCAACTTAACCGGATTTTAGGATAATTTGGGGAGTGATGCAAACAAAAGGCAAATAAATTAAAGAAAAAAGCAATCTCGACGATGTGGAAGTTGCGCCCTTTACTCCTCAAGATAGATTGCCTCCGCGTTTTGAATCGGCAGATTCCCTTCCAATATGGAGACAAGGTTATAAGAGAGATTGAACGACATATCCTCGCCGCATTGAGAAAATCAGTCAAGTTGAGTATATGAGACTGTTGCAAAAGTCATCATGCCCCAAAGAAAACAACATAGAATCGGCAACAAAACAAGGGATACAACCTGCTTTTTGAAGTCTCGCAACAGTCTCATATAGAAAATGCTTGATGTCAGCGGTTGCTCGAACCCCATCTATGCTGGAATTTCTTCTCGTCTAATTCTGGCACACCACCTTTAAGCAAAGAAAGCGGACCAAACATAACAACAACATAATTTTGGCAGCCGACTCCGACTGTGCGCCAGGGCATAAATATGAGAGGCAGTATTTCTTTTTCGTCTTTTACGAGCAGGGCGTCCCAGCCTGCCAACAGTTGCCTGTGATGTGCAACGGATTGACGCCAGGCATCAACCGCTTCCGCTGCGTCTTTTCCTTTGAACAGGTTTTCACCGACCAGGTTCGCATTGTAAGCAACAAGCGCCGCACGGCTGTTTGGACTCAAACGCTCCTTTTATATTTGTCCCACTCATATAATTCTCTCCTTTGCCGTCATTTCGCATTGCCTACTTGACTTGAACTGGATTTTAGGACGCCCTCAGAAGAAAAGCAAATAAAAAAGTAAGCGAGAAAATCAAGGAGCAGTCTTGCTTGTAAAAACCGAATTTTCTAACCCCCAATTATGTCTTTTTAAAATGGCACAAAACTTTTTGTAATTCACTTTCTCCCATCCAATTTCATACAACTGTCTATAAATCCTTCGCTAACAGACGAACATTTAGTAATCTTTAACGGTTGTTTGAATCTCTCTTCTATACCTTTAACATATCTTCGGTTAATCTCTATCATCACGAAGTTCCGCTCCAAAGCCTGCGCGACATATCCCGTCGTTCCCGTCCCTGCCACTGGGTCTAAAACCAAATCCCCCTCCTTTGTTGAAGTCAGAATAACTCTTTTAAGCAACTCCACAGGTTTTTGCGTGGAATGCAATTTCTTTCCCTTTCCGTCTTTTAGCCTTTCATCTCCCCAACAAAGTGGCAGCACCCAAACATTGGCACCTACTTTGCCAATGCCAAATTTTTTTGCATATTCTTTATTAAAGGTGTATCCTTTAATTTTTTTATCTTTTACTGCCCAAATAAGATTTTCTGTGGCGTTTGTAAACCTTACACCTAACCAATTCGGCATAGGGTTAGTCTTCACCCAGATTACATCGTTAAGTATCCAAAAGCCTAAATCTTGCATAATCTTTCCGATTCTAAAAATGCTATGGTATGTCGCAATGACCCAAATCGTTCCGTCAGGTTTCAACACTCTTTTTACTTCGTTAAGTAACCTCGTGATAAAATCATCGTATTCTTTAAATGAAGAAAATTTATCCCATTCGTCGTTTACTCCCTCAACGACCGTTTTTACCGTCCACCGTCTTAATTCTTTGTTTGGTAATTGTAAGAAATAAGGCGGATCAATAAAAACTGTATCAAAGACCTCATCATCTATTTTTTTAAGCACCTTAAAAGTATCGCCTAAAATAACTTTATTTTTGATTTCTTCAATTTGATACTTTTCCTGTTCTTCTTTGTCTTCTATTACGAGGTTCGCAGCGTTTGTGTCACTCTCAAATAAGACTTTCGGACTTGTCTCTGTTTCATCCATATGTTTTCACCTTCTTGTCTTACAATCTTATTTAACGGTTCTGGCAAGTTCCAAGTAAGAGCGAAAGAAATAGGCAAGCGCCGTTACGAACAAACCTTCTCTTCTGCGTCATATTCCATCGCTCAGAACTCAACGACATACACCAACTCCTCGTCAATTTTTTCAAGGTCTAACAGAACTTTCTCTCTTCTCGGGGAGCCATCAGCGTTTCTGAAATCACTTTGAAACGAACCGCACTTGACTAATGTCTCATCTGTGATTCTAATGAAAGAAATCTGTTGTAAGTCAAAAGATACCTTTCTCAATCTTGACCAAGCGCCTCTTTTTATCCTTTCAAGAGAGTAATCCGATAATCCACCTTTCAGCGCCTCATGCCATTTTTGAAATGTTCTATCCTCATCGTTATATAAAACTTTTCCAAGAGCAAGTATCAAGCCAACCGCTCCATAATCTTTGATTCCGTTTGCCGTTGCCTCACTATCATTAACGATGATTTGATGGCTACTCGTGTTCATAGCATGCGCCTTGAAATCCCAAGGTATATCTTTAAACCCATCAAACCTGACATTTCCATATTTGGGTCCTGGTATTTCCATTAAACCTGATAAATGCTTCTCACAGAGAAATTGAAAATAAAATCCAATCCATTCCATCTGTTTCCAATGAGGATAACCCGCCTTTTTCATAGCTAGAATCGCTTCCCTTCCATCCCACTTCTGGGGAATCTTCTTCAGTATTTCTCCAATCCGTCTAACATATTTCAAACAAATCATTTCATCTTCTCCGTATCGAATAGCGTCAATAATGTTTGATTTTTTGAGACTTCGCTTGCTTCTTTTATTCTGTACTTATTCTCTTCTAATCTTTTTTGGGCGAACTCGTAATACTCTTTTACAATCTCAAACCCAATATATTGCCTTTTCATCATCTTACTAACAACTGCTACCTGTCCTGAACCCAAGAATGGGTCTAAGACAACATCTCCTTCTTCACTCGAGTACATCAGTATTTTCTTAATTAATTCTGCAGGGAGTTTTGTGGGAGTTTTCTGGTCGCCCGTCCAATATTCTCTTTTTATTATCCAAACATCTTCTTTATCTTTATAATGTAAACTACCCCCATCTTTATCATCATCTTCTTTTTCATATCTTGAATAAGGAAAAAATTTCCTCTTTTCATCATTTTTGCAGACATAAAGACAATGATAATGTGAGGTTACAAACTTTCTTTTTGTTACAACACCAAACTGATATTTCCAGATAATATGGTTTACTGTGATAAAACCCAATTCATCAATTGCTATTAAAATATCTTTTAGATTATTCCAGCCAGAAAAAACATACATACTGCCCGATTCTTTAAGAACCCTATACGCTTCCTTCATCCATTTGAGCGTAAAGTCATAATACTCTTCTTTAGGGATTTCGTTATATCCTTCAATGACCCTCGAGGATGTTCTATGATAATTATTCCTCTTTGCCTTAAAATCTATGGCAAACGGCGGGTCAGTAATAATGAGGTCTATTGTATCATTAGGAATGGCTTTCATTCCTTCTATACAATCCATATTGTAGATTTTGTTGAATTCCAACTTTTCCATCTTCCTGCTCCTCCCCTATAAACGACAGCGTAAGACCCGTTCTGACACGGAAGAAATGCCACCGAAAGTAGGCGCAAACTCTGTTACGCTACACACAGTCGGACGGACACCTCATACTACCTACTCGTGTTGAACAGGATTTTAGGACAACTTCGGAAGAAAAGCAAATAAAAAGAAAATAGAAAAAATCCGTTAAGTAATTGAATGAAGCACACGAAAAGATGTCAGCGGTTGCTCGAACCACATCTATGCTGAAATTTCTTCTCGTCTAACTCCGGCACACCACCTTTAAGCAGAGAAAGCGGACCAAACATAACAACAGTGTAATTCTGACATCCTACCCCAACTGTGCGCCAAGGCATAAATATTAGCGGTAGCATCTCCTTTTCATCCTTTACAAGCAGTGTGTCCCAACCTGCTAACAGTTGTCTGTGATGTTCAACAGATTGACGCCAAGCGTCAACCGCTTCAGTAGAGTCTTTACCCTTAAACAGGTTTTCACCGACCAAGTCCGCATTATAGGCAACAAGCGCTGCACGGCTCTTCGGACTCATTCGCTCCTTCACAGGAGATATATGCCCAAAATATCCTAATTTTTCCATTTCAGCAGCATGGCTCCGCGCAGCATTGCACAAACGAAGGTCCACCTCAAGCGGCATCCTCCCAAGTGCCATCCTGTAATCATTGATTCTCTCACATAACGCCTGTTCATCTGTCGAAAGCTGCTTCATTACATCCTTGTTATTGCTTAGAATCGTATCAGCAACAAACATCAGGAAAACACGAAACCGCCAGCCGTTACTCTTCTGCGCTACCTTCCATCCCTCTTCACGAAAACCTGCTTTGTAAAGAATAAGCCCATACGCAGCTGCAAACGAGTCCTCAACTTCTTGTTCACAAGGAGCAGTCGTATTCCCATTCACTTTTGCAAGAGCCGCCCGAATTTTATCGCTCCTCTGCACACTCTCCATAAAACGAGATACCAAATCCTTCGCACTCTCGGCACTCATTCCCTTAACCGCTTTAATCTTGCGCTTCAGAAGTATCGCATAATATCTGAATACCTCAAGCGCCCTTTCTGTCGAAGAAAACCTTTTGGTTTCCTCCTTGCCCAAGTAAACCTCTTTCAACGCAATAAGTCTCGCCTCTTCCCACAAGTCCTGCCATCTCTTCAACATCTGCTCGGTCGTATCCGCACTCTCTATCCCAGAACGATTGATTATCTCTTTCTGAAGCGCTTTGATATGCTCTTTCTCACTCGTCGCCGCTACCTCTAACGCCCTTATAGCCTCCTCTCGCTCACTCCCCCGAAGATTCGCAAGGTCTAAACTCCCTTCAAGAATCCTCTTCACTAAATCACTCTGCTTTCCATTCATCTTCTCACTCGGTTTAATACGCTCTTCTTTCGGAAAGGTCTCTCCCTCCTTTACCCATCCCTCTTCATTCGTAAACTTGTACCCCAACTTCTTACGCGCTTCGATATGATTAGGGTTAAGTATTACACACTTTTCAAACTCTTCACGGGCGTAATCGGAGAGTTTCAGACGCTCACACCAGAGCCCTAATTGAAAGTGAGCCTCCGCATCGTCTTTGCTAATCGCCTTCAACTTCCGCCAGTAAATCTCATCGAGTGTTCCGAACTCTATGCGTTCAATCTCGTGTGTCTGCAAAATCGTCTTCACGCCCTTGTTCGTAACAACAACATACTCGTCAGTTCGCTCGGCGACCTCACCGACAACGATTCCGCCGTTGTTCAAATAAACAACATCGGGATGAGCGACATTAAAAATAACAACCAGCGCCGCAAATAAAACCAAAACCCTTCTCATAAAATCCTTCTCCAGCGCATAAATATATATCAGATTCACATATATCATCTGTCACAGAGTTGTAAATGAAAAATGAGTTATGCAAACCCCGTGCAAGCAGATATGACATCCGTTACGCTAATCCGAGATATAAACCTCTACAATTATCTGCGGAGAAAAACAAAATAGTAAACAGGATAGAAAATGGATGTCGGACGAAAGTCGTTAAAATAGTCCTTTTCGCAAGCGCCAGTCTCCGTTAGAAGACGAACCATTGGTGCCGTCTTCAAGACTTCACTACCTGTTAGTGGCTTGCTCAAACCCCCCGTTTCAAGTAGATTAAAACCTGCTTTTAAGAAGAGACTCGGCAGTTTCGGAGCAATGAATGGGTCACCACCTGCTTCCAGAACCGACTTCACAAGAACATCCTTCAAAGAAGGATGAGAAGGCACCTCAACAGCACCAGAGTAGTCAGGCTCGGCAAGAACAAGCGCAAAACCACCTGAACATAGAACTCTGCGGCTCTCCTTAATAACAACCTCAGGCCTCTTAAACCACATAAGCGCGAAGTGGAAAAGCACAGCGGGAAACGAAGCGTCCTTAAAAGGTAGTTCCCCTGCATCAGCAAGAACAAAAACAGCAGACGACGGTTCATTTATCGCTTTTTGAAGAAGTGCCTCATCGCTGTCAATCCCAATGACGAGCCCCTTTGAACGGCGAGAGAGTTCCTTTGCAATCACCCCTGTTGCACATCCGAGTTCAAGAATCGGCTTCTCACAACCGAGAATCCCCGTTCGGCGATAGACATAGTTCCGACTTTGGTATGTCCAATCCGCTTGCGCCTTATAGTACTCATCGAGAATCTCAACGATTTCTGGAGACATCTTTCCACCAGTTGACCCAACGAGCGCGGTCTTTGCCGTAAGGCAGATTCGTCAAATACGAAAGAGCAGCCATTGATGCGTTCGCAAAATCTTCCCTAAGTTGAGCAAGCCAAGAAACTAATATCGCTACCGCTTCGCCCTTTTGGCTTTCGCTTAAGAAAAACGGTGAGAAAAAGATTGCGCGAATCGTCTCTTCGGTCTCGGATTCAAGCGGTTTCGCAGCGGCTCTCTTCACCGCGTCCGTCAAACTATTCAAAGGGTCAAGCGCATACTTCTCCGCACCAGGAGGAACAACCTTAAAACTGAGCCGCCCCATATCAAGAGTAAGCGTGTAAACATCCTTATCTCCGCGCAAAACTTCAAGCACGACAGAACCTGTCAGCGTATAAATATAGGTTACGAGTTCGTTCTTAGAAAGTTCCGGAACTTCAAGCAAAAGTTCCTTCTCCCACATCTGATTCTTCTTGAGAGCGAGCGGCTCCGACTTCTTAAAAGAGAGGTTGCCGCGTTCCGCCCAAGCGATGCTTCCATCAGCGCGATATGCGATATACAAGACGGAGACCGTGCCACAGTTCGTCCCTACGCCTATTTTCTCCCTCTTATGAAAAATATATACAGTATCGTCAGAGCGGTTGATAAGACGAACAAAGACCTTAATGCTACTTACACCCGAAAAAACAGGTTTGTCAACCACAATCCGCGCATCAATCACATTCGCACGAGTCTCCTCTTTTCTCACAAGCCTTTCAAGGTCTTCAATCTGGGCACGGAGTTTCAAGTCGTCAGTGCCGAGAACAATAAGCGCTTGTAAGATTCTCTTTGCAGTAATAAAATCTCCTTTTTTCAGCGCAGCCTCCGCCTCCTTACTTTTTAGTCTGAAAAATTTGTTGACTGTCTTGCGCTCTTCTTGTGTCAAGCTCTCGTCTTCAGAAAAAACGAATGCGGCGAGTATAGCGACTACAACGAAAGCACAAACAACTCGCATACCCATCCTCCTTACGAAAACTCTATTCCAGAGATGTCCTTTAGGTTCACAACCCCAATAGGACGCATTTCAGAATCGACAACAGGCAACTCTCCGATAGAAAACTTCTTCAAAATAGAAAGCGCCTCCGCAGCGAGTGCATCAGAGGTGACATATTTCGGATTACGAGTCATAAAATCGGAGATTCTATCGGTCGAGATATTGCGGTTACCTGCACGAATGTATCTCCTCAGGTCACCGTCGGTGAAAATCCCTGCAAGTCTCCCCTGCTCGTCCACAAGAACCGCCGCACCTGCTCGCGCCTTCGTGATGGAGAGAATGGCTTCTTCAACAGTCGCAGATTCAGGCAGCACAGGTGCAGCGTCACCTTTCCTCATAACATCTGTCACTTTCAAAAGCCGCCTGCCAATCGCACCCGCCGGATGATACTGCGCATATTCTTCAATACTGAAGTCACCCCTTTCGATTCTCATATTCAAGATAGCAAGAGCAAGCGCATCACCAAGTGCGAGCATCGCCGCAGTAGACGCAGACGGCGCAAAACCGAGTGGACACGCCTCAGTGACGGTGCCAATAGAAAGAGAAATATCAGAACTCTGCGCAAGAAGCGATGACTTATCACTCGTGATGCTTATAATAACTGCGCCCGCGCGTTTGACCGGCTGGATGAGTTTGAGAATCTCCTCAGTCATACCGCTATTCGAAAGCATCAGAACGACATCACCTTCGACGACTCTGCCAAGGTCTCCGTGAAGCGCCTCCGCCGGATGAAGAAAAAGAGACGGAAGCCCAGTCGAAGCAAGTGTAGCGGAGATTTTTTGGGCGATGATTCCCGCCTTGCCCATACCTGTCGTCACGATTCTCCCTTTGCAGGAAGCAAGCGTCTTACAAGCTCTAACGAACGAAGAGTTCAGAAACGGAATGAGCCCTTTAACCGCAGAGGCTTCAGTCTCGATAACCGTCTTCGCGTACTCAAGCAGTTTTTTCTCATCAATCTTCGGTTCGGGTTTGCCTTTTTTCAATGAACATCCTCCGAAATATGGAAAACTCTTTTGGCATTCTTCGTCGTAATCTCCGCAACAGTCTCAATCGACAAGGCGTGAAGCCGAGCGACTTCCGAAGCAACAAGAGGAATATAAGCAGGCTCGCAACGCTTACCACGGTACTGCTGCGGCGCAAGATACGGACTATCCGTCTCAAGCATAAGATTCTCTATCGGCAGTTGAGCAATTTTCGAGCGGAGTTTTTCGGCATTCGAAAATGTGATATTGCCCGCTACGGAAACGAGAAAACCGAGTTGGAAGATTCTCTTCGCATTCTCAACCGAAGACGAATAACAGTGAAAGACCCCACCTGCAGTTGGCTTGGTCTCGGCGATAACGGAAATCGCTTCAGATGTGGAGTCTCGGCTGTGAACGATAAGCGGTTTGTTATGTTTCTTCGCGATAGCGATAAAATCAAGAAAAACCCTTTTCTGGACCTCTTGTGGCGAAAGGTTGCGGTAGAAATCGAGTCCTGTCTCACCAATGGCAACGACCCGCAGGTCAGAAGCGAGTTCATCAATCTCGGCAAGCACTTTATCGTCTACCGTGTGAGAATCGTGCGGATGGACAGAGACTGCCGCAAAGATACAAGGATATTTATGCGCGAGTTCAATCGCCCTCTTGGAGGAATCAAGAGAAGCGCCAACATTTATGAGGATTCTCACTCCCGCATCCAAAGCACGCTTGATAACCTCTTCTCGGTCAGCGTCAAATTCATCAAAATCAAGATGTGTATGCGTCTCGACGAAGAGCATCGTAAAACTCCGAGAACTCCGAAACCCGCAGAACTGATTATACAAACAAGCACACCAAAAGCAACTTTTCAGCAAAAGTTAGGATGTATTTAGATTGAAAAAAGACAAACCCTCTGCCTAAAATAAAAAAGAAGTTTTGTTGGTGGAGGGATTTCAGATGAGGAAAACGGTTCTCGTTATTCTGTGCGTTGCCGTCCTGTTCTGCGGTGCGTGCAAGCATAAGAAGAAAAAGAGCCATACCCCCGCACCGACATCCACGATAACCGCAGCGGTAACGGTTCCGACATCTCCGCAGACAGGCAATATCACGATAAGTTACAGACTAATAGACCCAAGAACTCCAACGGTGAACGCGGATGTTAAGGTTTACTATTCAAAGAACGGCGGCAATTTTGTACCAGCAACACAAGGCGCAGGCGGCGACCCGATAACGAACCTGACGACCGCCGCTTCACCAGGCGCTTCACACACATTCGTCTGGGATTCTCTTGTCGACCTTGGAATCGGCTCCTTCAACATCGTCATAAAGATTGTGCCCTACGAGACCGGAACGACGAATATGGGAACAGCAGGTCAAACAACGAGTTTTCAGGTCATAAATGCGGAAGCAACCATCACAGTGGGCGCAAAAGTCTTCGACCCAAAGATGCCAAACTCTTCTCCTTTACAAGTGACATACAGAGTTAATCCTTCGGGAATCGATTTCGTTATGACCGTAAAAGTAGTAACTGCTACCGGCGGAACCGAAGTAGTCAGGTTAATTGACGCACAGACGAAGGCAGGAGGAACGAGCCACACAACGACTTGGAACGGTAAAAACGCAAACGCGCAATATGTGGACACAGGCGATTACAAACTCAGAATCGAGGCGACATATCAGGGACTACCTGCTTGGACAAAAGAAGAAGCGGTTCATATCGTTCGGCTTGGCGTCGTAGGAATCCAGTTTTTAGACAACGGTGCTGACGGCGCAGAGTATCAAATGATGTATCATATACGGAACACATCATTATACACATATTACGCAATCCCAAGCAACAAGCCCGAGTGGGCAATCGGAAAGAACAGCGGCGATGTTGCAGACCTCGACACAAACGATGGTCTTCCGCGAGTGCTACCATCTCCTTGGACAAATCTGAACAGCCCTCCGCAGGATGCGACCGACCCTGCAGGTGTTGAAGATGATAACTACAATCTGCCTGTATGTTACAAGCGCGCTTCAAAACCGAAATTCCAATTAACCATCGGCTCAAACGCCGCTTCCAATATAACAGCGAATACTCAACTCGGATGCAATTATCCTATCACTGGAATGCCAATCCGAGTGATAGTCGACTCCGCCACACCCGAAACCGCAGGAGCGAACGAAAACATCTCCCCAGCGGGGACGGTTAATTTCATTGCGAATACGACGCTTCCCGATGCGGTCAAAAAGAACACCATAACTTACACAATCCGGTTCGAGTACCAAGATGGCGGTACTTGGCATCAAATTTCAGGCTACATAACGACAAACCACACCGTCTACACTATCTTCGACAAACCAAAACTCCACGACAGTTCCACGAATCCGCCTTACCTACCCTGGGTAAAATGCGTTGATATAGTCTGCGGTTGGATAAACGGTCCTGCAACCGAATCGCAGATTTGCTCGATTGTGGTGAACAAAGTGAACACATTCTTCGGAATCCAGTACGACACAGTTTCTGGAGCGTGCTGGTACACAACAGGCAGTTTATCCTTGCAAACGATGAAGATGAGTGACTTCATCGAAGACTACGATGCAAACACTTTCACGAAAGTGAACTGCTCCGACTGCGCTTGCTTAACCAGTACATTCGCGAACACGATAGGAGTTGACCATAAAGCACTAATTCTCGGATACACAACAGGGAGTATTCCTCTGAACTATATGATAGCCATAGGATACAGCGATTGGATTAAACCGTTTGGTGGATGGTTCTCCTATCATGCGGTCGCTACAAAAGACGATGGGGCATCCATAAGCGACGCCTGTTGTACACTCGATTGCGATGGAACCCCAGGAAGTGCACCCTATACACCGCTTCTGCCTGTCAACGAGCCTTATGCGTCTTATAATGCGATGTTGTCGTCCAATCCTTCAAGTTATGGCACATATGCGAAATGGCGCTGCGGTCAGCAATAACGGGAGGGTGCAAGAATGAAAGCCATATTTTCGGTTTGCGTCGTAACCGTTTTGTTCATCTTCTTCGTTTACGCCGATGATTTCCTCGATTCGGCAAAGAAAATTTACGAGTTCGACAAATGGCAAGGCAGAGACGGTGCGTTAAAGCAGGGTATCTTGATGAAAGAAGTAAACCTCTCTCCTTATGAGGTTATTTCAGAAAGGAGCAGACTCAGGACTTCAGGCGAAACTATTTTAAGATACGGACTCAAAGCGAGCAGAAAAATCGTTTTCGAGGTGAGTATATTCGTCGGTGATAGTATTCTTGAAGCGCAGGAAGCACTGCTTAGATTCCTTTCGACCTGCACTGTGACGATTCCCAACGGTAGCACCGCAGGTATCACCGTTGGCGATGTCTGTTTTGCAGCGAAAGACGGTAACACAGTCGCGTTGATTGCGTTCACGCGGAATAATGTTTTTATCCGCCTCTCACTCTTAAAAGTTGACGAAACATCACCCGACATTACGGAGATTGCGAAAAAGATTGACGAGAGAATAAAACAAGAGGAAGAAGCGAAAGACGCACAAGACTTGAAGAAGCCATTGATTACAGGTTTCTCAGTTGCAAAAGATACAACCGCTCCTGATACACCCGTAGAAGTCACTTTTAAGACCGAAGGAGATGGTTTATATGTTGAGATTGACGAGGGAGGTGGAATGGTTTACGACGATGGAGGCAAAAAATATTTTAAGGCGCAGAATACGGGCGAATACAAAGTAACGGTTTATGTGCGGAATGAGCGGTTTTTGGTCAGTAAGAGGACCATCACGATAAAGGTCGAATGATAACCCCCTCATTTCGAATCAAACAACAAAAGAAGACCTACATAATGTATCTCAAAACGATGTTAAAGACGCCTATCAAACACCGTATAGCGAACAAAATCTTAACTTCTGAGGGGTTATTTACCGCCTAAGAGCCCTTTTAAGATTCCGACGAAATGCTCAACAGCAAGCCCTATGACGAACCCCAAAACGAGCATAATAATAAGCAGAACAGGACTAACTCCCTTTTTGACAACCTGTGGCGGACTCGGTTTCGGCGCAGGAGGCACTACAGCGGCAGGTGCAGGTTTCTCTTCCGGAATCTCTATCCGAGAAGAGATTTTCTTGCGGGCAGCCTCTTGCGCGGACACTTTTTTTACAGCAGGCAGTCCTTCTGATGCCATTACGGGTTCCGCTTGAACCTCGACTTCGGTGACAACAGAAGCAGGCGCTGTAACGGGTTTCGGCGTGCCAACAGGCGGTTTGACAGGAGTAGGAGCAGGAGCAGGGACAGGAGGCGGTGGAACAGGCGCACCTGCAACATTTGGTGCCGGTGGGACAGGAACACGCTTCGGCGGTAACGGGCGTTTGTCTTCAGGCGGAGTCGCAACATACTGCGGCACGCGCTCGGCGGCAGCGGCAGGAGCCAAACGGTCAGCATAACGCTTCTGAAGGTTCTGAAGCACCGCTTCCGCACACTTCTTTAGCGTAGGGAAGACTCCCTCCCCTGTTATAGCAACCGCCTCGAACACTGGCACATTATAAGTATTCAACACTCTATTCATCTCTTCAACCGACATAACGCCAGGAAGGTCCCTCTTATTGTACTGAATCACGAACGGAATCGAGGAGAGTTCTATCCCATATTCTTTCAAGTTCTCTTCAAGATTGCGCAACGATTCGAGGTTTTCCTGCATCTTCCCTTGCTGGCTATCCGCAACAAAAATCACTCCGTCAACGCCCTGTAGAACTAATTTACGCGTCGCATTGTAGTAGACTTGGCCTGGAACTGTATAGAGGTGAAACCGCGTCTCCATACCCCCAATCTTGCCAAGGTCAATAGGCATAAAGTCAAAAAAGAGCGTGCGGTCACCTTCAGTGGCAATGGATGTGAGTTCCCCTCGGCGCTCGCCAGGAATCTTCGTGTGAATCATTTCAAGGTTTGTCGTCTTGCCACTTAGGCCCGGACCATAGTAAACAATCTTGCAGTTAATCTCCTTAGCTGCAAAGTTTATCTGAACCACTGCAATATCTCCTATACCGTTTTATGCTCTCCTGTGCGTTATCTTGTAAGCCGCTGCCTTTACTGCAATGAGCGTCTGTTCTATGTCAATGTTCTGGTGCGTAACAACCGCAAGGTAAGCGATTTCAATATCAAAAAACAGAATCCTTCCATACGAACTGTTTACGAAGAACTTGTCCGTCTTATTCTCCCCCAAAAGTCCCATAGCCTGTTGCACCGAGTGTATCATTCGGCTCGCAAGAGCAGCGACTGCATCCTGGTCAAGAGACGGTTTCAAAGCGCTTGCTACAACCATACCGTCAGGAGTAACAACCAAACACCCAATAACCCCTACCTCCTTGTTCAACTCCTCGAGTATCTCCTTCATATCTATATTTCCTTACAGTCTATAAGTCCCCTTCTCTTCCACTTACGCCGTTACATACAGTTTTTTATCAATTAAATTGTCTATGTATTCAGAAACAACCTTCTGCCCTGCCTTCGCATCCGCAAGCAACGCAACGACCATATCGTCAAAGCGGAATATATGTAACTGTATTGTGCTCCCAACGAAAACCGCTCTCCTCAACCCACCGATGTCCATCCTTTGACAAGCATCGTTCGTCGATTCGAAAATACTCTTTACACATAGTATCACTCGTTGCTCATCAATTATATGACGAAATGAATGGCTCGCTAACCGCCTACCATCAGGCGTTATTGCTACTATTATATATCCTGAAGGCAGGTCCTCCAAATGAGAAAATATTTTGTTCAGCTCCTCTATACTGAACCTCAAAAGAATTTCCGCTTGCCTTGCAGCCCGCTTCCGTTCACATAACTCGTTGAAATGCCCTTCTACATCATCATCTCGCTCCGGTGCCATCTCTTGGGCAGACTTAAGCAAAGCAGCTACCTGCTCATCATCAGGTCTTCGCATCTGTGCCATACGCAATTTATCAATAGCACGCCTCGGCATCCCTAATTCAAGATAAAGCTCACCAAGCCGCAGAAGTGCCTTATGGTTCGAAGTGTTTAACTTCACTGCCTTCTCAAAGTTGTCAACGGCTTCACATCCGTCCTTCGCTGACCCCTCCTCCAAAAACCTATTGTATCTTATCTTCCCAACCATCAGGTAAGCACCTTCATAGTCAGGAAATTTCTCTATCGCTTCGCGACATAACTCAATCGCCTTCTCTGTCTCACCCATATCACTGTATATCTCCGCAAGCATTGTGTAAACCGTTGGCAATGGCTGAACCCTCAACTTCTCTCGCAATGACCTTATTTGTTCATCATACTTCATCTTAAACATTTTTCTTAGTAAAGCGTTTACAGCCGCAGACATCGGGTAGAGTTCCATCGCCTGCTTGCCGACAGCGTAAGCCTCTTCGAGCATTCCAAGATTAAGATAAGAGTCCATCAAAGCCACAGTATTAATAGGACACGGGTTCTTCTTCACATTCTTGATAGACTTTTTAAGAGCCCTTTTTGCTCGCCATCTCGCAAAGAAACCCATTTCCTCTCCCCAAACTAACGCACATGGGCGTAAACTGAACCCTCGGTCGTCACAATGACGATAAACTGCCCAATTATGACAGGCGAAGCTAAAACCTCAGAATCTAATCTATCACTCCAAATAAGAGCACCATTGTCAACTTTAAAGGCATAAACCGTGCCTCCGCTGTCAACGACAAAGAGACGCTCATTGTCAGTCACAGGCATAGCCTCAACATTCTTCTCCAATTTATAACGCCAGATTTCAGCACCTGTCTCCACATTCACCGCATGCACAATAGAATCATCCGTGCATACAAAAACGATTTTATCCCTCCCACAAACGCCCGTAGTGATGTTCGCACCCAATCGAACAGGCGAAAGTTCTCTGCTTACGACCTTTTCTCCCTCTTCCCCCTCCTGCGCTACTTTCGGCAGATTCCTCTCCCGCCGAAGCCTTAAAAGAGTCCCTACATTCGTCGGTACAACTATAAAATCACTCGAAATCGCCATCTCCTTCCCTATGGCTACCTTCGTCCCAACAGGCAACTTATACCTCCATACATCATCAAGATTAGTAGCATCAAGTGCCATCACCTCGTCACCTGCTACCACAATCAAGACCTGCTCCTTCGCATCATAAAGAAACGGAGACTTTAACAACGGTTTGTCGGCGACCTTCTTGAGTTTCTGTATCTTCTTTTCATCAACGCTCATTACCATCACAGAATCCTCAGCAGCAAGGAAAACCGTCTTATTTACCACAAGCACACGCTGCGACAAGTCCCTATCTATATTGCACTGCCCAAACAGGGAACCTCTCTCCTTCTCAATAAGATGTAACACCTTGTCTGTGCTTGCAACCACTAACAAGTCGTCATTAAGAGAACTTACTTCGTAAAGGAACTGACTCAGGCGCTTCTGGAGTTTATATTCCCAAAGAACTCTTCCCTCTGCTGCCTCGAGCGCAATTATACTGCCACGCACATTCGTCACAAATACGCGCCTACCATCCGTCACCACAGGCGAAATGATTCTTACATCTTTCAGCTTCAATGACCAGATAGGAACTTTTTGTAGTTTTACGCTGATTCGCGCTTGACGGTCGTCCACCATAGATACAATCTCGTCTTTATAGCCATAAAAACGAAGCGTCAACTGCACCAAGCTGTTGGGCTTGCGGTAAAAAACCAATGGAGTCACACCCTCTTGCATAACACCGTTGACCAAAACTTTTGCCCCAGGCGGGTCCGTTTCCACTATTAGAGGAAGAACCGCTCTCTTTGCCTCAGGAGAATGTGGAAATCTATCAAGAAGCTCTCTCATTTTATTAAACGCTGTTTCCATCGTACCCGCCTTAATCGCAGAATCCGCTTCTTTATGCAAGTCTTTAGCATCAGAAAGATACCTTTGCAGCGTCTCTATCTTCTTCTCTACATTTTCCTTAACTATATCTTGAATCGCTTGAGCATCTTCTTTTGCTATTTTAAGGGCGCCATCATATAACCCTATCGCCTCCTCCAAATTCCCCTCTCTCTCCATCTTCTCCGCTTTCTCAATCAATTCCGCAACCTCTCGCTGCTTCTTCTCAATCTCTTGGCGAATCTTATGTTCAACTCGTCTAACAATCTCCGCGCCCCTTTCGAGCATCATTTCACACTTCTGCCGCCAGCCTCCAATGTCGGACAAGAGAGCAAACTTGTATTTCTTACTCACCGTCTCAAACATCCTTTTCAGATGATTAAACTCCTTTGTAAGGTTGTCTAATCCAGTCTTCAGATTCTCTATTTGAGTCGCATCCTGCATAGAAAACCGCTCTAACTTCGCCTCGTAACTCTTCATTTCAGCCTTTGCTAACTGATTGTAATACCAGAAAGCCGTTCCAAGTGCCGCAACAATCACGAGAACAACCACTCCGATAATCAGCGTCTTGCGGCTCTTTTTCTCCGTCATCTTCGCCGCCTTGCCCAAGACCTTTTCCAGTTTCGCCCTTATGTCAGCACGGTCCTTGTCTATCGCCAGAATCTTGCGGTATATCTCAATCAGACTCTCTTTATCGTCGGTTCTCGAATAATACTGAGCGAGAAATTCGTAATGCTTTACCGCCTCCGCATTATCTTCAAGGTCAAGTGAGATGTTGATAAGCATCTGCCGAATTTCAAGATTATCTGGTGCAATCTCAACTAACTTGTCAAGAGTCTGTTTTGCTTCCTGCAATTTGTTCGTCCGCCAGAAATTGCGCGCAACGAAAAGCCCTTCTTTGATAGCCTCCTCTTTGTTCCCTTTAAGAATGTTGAAGTTTAACAGTTTTTCATGTAACTGGATATTTTTCGGCGCCAACTCGAGCGCCTTTTGATACAGAGAATACGCATCCTCGTCTGAACCTTCCTCAACCAGTGCATCTGCGAGTGCCGCATATTCCATAGCAGCATCCTTCTGATTGCCTGAACTCTCGTAAAGTTGTGCGAGCTTCTGCCTGAAAACCGAAGATGGCGGCAGATTCTTGAGCCCCTCCTTGTATATCTTTATCGCAGTCTCTACCTCCCCCTCGTTGGCATACTGGTCAGCAACGAGTATCATCTCTTTTACGCCTAACACCTCGAGATACTTCTCTTGAACAAGCTCCGTCAATATCTTGCAGGTCTCAAACTTGCCCGCAGGGCTTCCTTCTACAATCTTTTCAACAGTCTTCTTCCCGTCAACTAATTCCACAACCTCATTTACTATCTCCTGCTGAACTCCTACCTTCTGCCCCACCTTCGGCACTTCAACATAAGGGTCGCGTACTCTCAATACAGTCTGCATTGATGGAATAACCTTGTGGATAATCTCCCACTCATCAACCCTGCGAGCCGCCTCCATTATTATGCCGCTTACATCGAATGTGATTGACTTGCCCAAACGAGCAGGGTCAAAAAACTCACCTTTGGGTTCACCCGGGATGAACTCGAAACTTGCGTCTTTCCAAGAAAAAACATCATAAATCTCTTCTTCTATTTGATGTCTTACACACTTATTGATTTCCTCTCCGCTTACAATCCCCATATCTATAAGCGCCTGCCCTAAAAGTTCACCTGTCATCTTCTGCCTCGCAAGCGCCATATCCAACTCGACCGGGGTGATTTTTTTCTCTTTGAGAAGAATTTCACCAAGACGAGGATATTTCTTATCTGCTGTGGTTAGAAGCCGAATCCCCTCCTTGCTAAAATAAAGGTCCATTTTCCGCGAGCCAGAAACAACACTCAAAGTGCCCTCCTGTTGATTCATAGATAGTGTCTGAAAAATATCAGCGAGGTTGATGTCTTTCAAATCGCCCTTAAGCGCCAATTTCCCTAATCCCCTAATCAGATGCCCTGATTATATTATACAACATCGCCCCTGTCAAGTCAGACAATACACCACAGGACGAACACAAGAATAATATCAATCAGTGTTTTAACCACAATCTTTTCGGTTATCCTCTACTTATCTTCCGGTTTTGGAGGCGGTGATGAGATTATAAAAGGCGGCGTTCCACGCGGTATAGGCTTCTCTTCAACAGGCACTGGCTTTTCAGGAATCGGCGCCTTCGGCGGTTCGGGCGCCGTTGGCACCTTCGCTACCGGCGTTTGTGGAGCAGAAGGTGTAGAAGTTGGTGTCGGTGAAGGAGCGGCTGACGGTCTCGGCGCAGGTCTCGGCGGCAGCCCCGTTGCCTGCAGACTCTGTGCCTGCGCCACTTTCTTGCGCGCCTGTAACCAATTATCATGCCGAGAGCGGAGCATCTGCAACTTCACATAATTCCGTTCTATCTCCTTTATGAGCTCCAATTCAGCCGCCGCCTCTTCTATCGTCAATCCTCCTCGCTCCGCCGCATACTTCTCCATAGTCTCTTCAATTTGTCTCAGACTCGTCATTATGCCTTTGTAGAAATTTCCCAACGACCTCGACTGCTCACGCAATGCTCGCTGCATATCTTTCTCAATCGCCCTGTCTTTCTCCATCAGAAACCCTCCTAAAAGATTCTATCTTCCCTATTATCCCACTCGTCGAATACCCTCGAAGCATAGGAGCAAGAACGCATCTTCCTCCATACGATTCCACAAACTCTTTTCCAACTACGCCTTTCGTCTGCCAGTCTTCTCCTTTCACCAAAACATCAGGTCGCACCTTCCTTATTATATCCTCTGGATTATCTTCGTCAAATATAACTACATAATCGACTGAACTTAATGCCGCAAGAACACGCGCTCGGTCATCCTCGCTGTTTATTGGCCTACCTTCCCCCTTTAGCCTTCTAATGCTCGAGTCCGAGTTCAATCCCACTACCAGAACATCACCCTGCTCCTTCGCAAACTCAAGTGTCCTTATATGTCCAGGATGCAACAGGTCGAAACATCCATTCGTAAACACTACAACTTTTCCGTTCGCCTTCTCCCTTCTGAGCAACTCCACTAACTCATCCTGCTTCTTTATCTTCTCGTATGAAGCAGGCGTCCGAAAATGGAGTTCCTCCAAAATCTCTTCCTTCGTAACCGAAGCGGCACCTACTTTCGTCACCTTGATTCCAGCCGCTATGTTCGAAAACTCTATCGCCGCCTCAACAGGATAATTATGCGCAAGAACAAGCCCAAGCGACGCCAAAACCATATCGCCCGCACCTGTCACATCATAAACCGCCCGCGCACGCGTCGGAAAATGGGCTGTAGACCCATCGGCACGCATTAAAAATTGTCCATCCTTGTCTATCGTTATAATGCAGAAAGAGAGAGAAAGACCCCGAAGAAGTTTGGAAGCCGCACGAGCAAGCCCAGAAAAATCCGAACAGTCTTCGCCTGTCGCAAGCGACGCCTCATACCTGTTCGGCGTCATTGCCGTCGCACCCTTATAAATCGAATAATCATTCGAACGGCGCGGGTCAATCAGAACCATCTTCCCAACTCCTCTCGCCCCCTCAATAACGGCAGAAAGAACATTTCGGCTCAACATCCCTTTATTATAGTCCGAAACAAGCATAATATCACACCATTTAAGCGCGGCCTCTATGGACCTGATTAATCTGTCCTCCGCCTCCTTTGAGATCCTTCTGACGCTCTCCTCATCAAGCCGTAAGATGTGCTGCATTGCTCTGTGAGCACTCTGAACATAGCCTATCATCCTCGTTTTCACAATCGTGGGACGCCCACTTTCGACAAACAAATGCTCAACTATCGCACCCTTCCTCTCCAAAAGCGATAACAGTTGCTTGCCTTGTGAATCGTCACCGATTACGGAAATCGGCATCACATCCGCACCGAAAACCAGAAGATTGTTCACCACACAACCAGCACCGCCAAGCCGCTCCTCCGTCTCATCCAACCTCATAACAGGAATAGGCGCCTCAGGAGAAATCCTTTCAACACTTCCCCATAAGTACCTGTCAAGCATAATCTCGCCAAGAACCGCAACTCGCTTCTTCGTAAGCGAGCGCACTAAGTCTTCCATCCCCTTCATTTAAGCCTCCCTTCCATTGCCAACAGAATCGCACAATAAAGAAGCGGAAGGTTTATCTCATGGTGTCCTATCAACTCAATCGGTTCTCCGCCAGGTCTTAAAAGAACATTCTGAGTCGAACGGTAATGGCGCATTATGTCCATGTTCGCTGCAACGAAATTCTTCGGCTTCCCACTTATATTGCGCGCTACCGAGATAGCCTTCAAGAAGACCTCCGGCATTATCACCGCAGAGCCGATATTCAACACAACTCCACCTTCAAGGTCAGAGACAACACTACAGAACTTTCTAAAATCTATGTGAGTCGCTTCTCCAAGAGCCGCCGCATCAAGTTCAGGATGAATGTGCACTATGTCAGTCCCAATCGCGCAATGAACCGTCACAGTTACGCCGAGTCTATACGCAGAAGCGAAAAGCGACAAGTCTGAATACGGACTATCAAGAAGCCGCCTCCCAAGCGCGATGCCAAGACCATCTTTTACTCCTGCCTTCACAGCCTCCGCAAAAACTTTTGCCGTATCCCTGCTCATCCCAAACGAGCCATCTTTAATCGCCTCAGCAACATCTTCCGATGTCTTCCCCTCAATCGCTAACTCAATGTCGTGCACTCCGCTTGCGCCGTTCGTCGCCAATGCGGTCACGATTCCTCGCTCCGCCAAATCAACAAGAAGCGGCGTAAGCCCGCACTTCAATAAATGCGCACCAAACATCACCAAAACCGTCTTCTCTTCTCTTGTGGCATCCGCAATTTTTTGCGCCAACTTTTTAAGAGAACACACCGCTAAAACATCAGGAAGTGAGGAAAAATAAGCCTCGATACTACCACATACATCAGGAATCTTTGAAAACTTCTCAATCATAACAAGAGACTTGCGGTCCTTCAGTCTCTTTCGTCTCAATCTTCTCAAGTCTATCGGCTTATACCTCTTTCCTGCCACTATTCTCTTCCTCCGGAGGCCTCGTCTTCCACCTGCGATGTAACCATAACCACTGCTCAGGATGCGCTAATATATAAGCCTCTAACTGCTTCGTGTATCCCTCGGCGATTCTGCGAATCTCCTCTTCGCGCTCCGCCCTCAAATCAGGATATATCGCCTCTCCAGCCTCTATGACAAAACTCAAACCGCTACCTTTTCTATAGCAATAACCAGGCATAATCGCTGCTCCTGTCTTCATCGCAAGCAACGGAACCGCTCTCGGCGTCGAAGCCTTTATCCCCAAAAAGTCTACGAAGATATTATCTGTCGGCGTATTCTGGTCAACGAGAATCCCGATTCTTCCGCCCTTTTTAAGAACTTCAAGTAACTGTCGCCCTGAGCCGTGCTTCTTCAAAACTCCCATACCAACACTAACACGGTTCTTGTTAAGCAACCTATCAATAAAAGGATTATCCATCGTCCTCGCAACCGAGTAAAACTTCGGATAGAGTTTGCTCATCACCCCCCCCAGAAGCTCCCAATTTCCAATATGCGCAGTTACAAATATAATAGGTCGCCCTGCCGAAACCAAAGCGTCAACCCGTTCAAACCCTTTAATTTCAATAAACCGCTTATAATTATTTCCTTTAAGAAGCCTCACAATTCGTATCATCTCGACAAAAACCCAACCAAGATGAAAATAAAGCCTTTTGATGATAATCCGCCTCTGCTTCCTGTTTTTTCTCTTTCCGAAAACCGATTTAAGATTATTCAATCCGACCTTCCTATGCCGTCTGTCAAAAAAATAAGCCAACCCCCCGATTGCTCCGCCCACCAAATAGGCAACATCGAGCGGAAGCGATTTAATAAGGAGTTCAGCTCCTCTAATCAAACCATACTCAAAAAGAGCCCTAACAGTATTCAAATAATCTCCTTAAAAGTTACACCATAAACCATATCGGCAATTACTCCGAAAATCCTATCAAAGAGTTCAGCCTCAGCCTGGACGAGCACCAACTCAACACCAAGGGCGAAAAGTGGCAACTCAAACTGAAAGCCCGCCAACTTCACGGCATCCTTAAAAGTGGTAACCAAACAAAAACAATTGAATTTTTTGGCAAGCGTCTCGAGTGTCGCAATCATTCTTGCTTTGTAAAAAAAATGGTCAGGCAGTGGAAAAAACGCCTTAATGAGAGCGCCAATTTGAGCAAGGGAGACGAAAAAAGAAAGGGGGTTACCCAGACCGCAAAAGCCCAAAACGGCTTTACCCTTAAGGAAATCTGGCTTGCGCTCGTCCTCTTTTTTATCAATACGAACAAGTTTCGTCGGATTATGCCGCGCCTCTGCGAACAAAGCCTTCGGCGCCCATCTCCTTATCGCCTCTATCATAACCTTCTTCATCTGCGGAACAGGAACATCAGAATGGGTCAACACTATCGCATCCGCCCTCCTCAACGCACTCACAGGCTCACGCAAAAAACCTCTCGGAAAGATGAACCCATACCCGAAAGGGTTTATCGCATCCACAAGCACAATGTCAAAATCCCTCTTAAGCCTCCAGTGTTGAAAACCATCATCGAGAATCAATACTTGCGCACCTTCTTCTACCGCTTTCAAACCCGATTTGTACCGGTTCGGTGAAACATAAAGTGGTACTCCAGGCGCTTCGACCGCAAACATCGCCGTCTCATCATTCGCCGCTCCATCTGTCCCCCCACCATATCCCCTTGACAAAACCGCAACCTTTACCCCTTTCTCCTTAAGACGGTTCGCAAGCATCATCACAAAGGGAGTCTTCCCTGTCCCACCAAGCGTAAGATTCCCAACCGAGATTACAGGCACAGGAAGTCTGCGTTTACGGATGATATGAAGTCCATAAAACAACCTTCTCAAATAGTAAGCACCTATATAAAGAAGTGCCAAAAAAGCGAGCGTCGCACGCGCAAGCGTCGCAAGCAAGCCCTTCTGGTGACCACTAACTATGCGCTCGTAAAGCCGCATTATCAATTCTCGTCTCCTCCTACCATCTCCACATTCTGCCCACTATTTAAGAGGTTTCGCATTCTTAAGCAACGAGAGCGCTTCCTCGTAGTTCGTCGCCTTGTTCACTGAGCCGCTTCCTTCAAGATAACTCGGTCCGCCTTTTTCAAACTTAGGAGGCTTCCCCTCAATAGAAGTCTTCTTCGCCCAAACGAAGAAGTGGCGCTGCCCACCGCTTACAGGTCGCGCATACAGAATGTAATTTGTAAACTTCGTCTCGTCTTCTTCCCCTTTCTTCACAAAGTAGAACAGCCTGTAACTCTCCGTCCTAATAGTATTCTCCCCTTCAAGCGACGCACCATCAGGTAGAGCACCCTGAGCCGATAAGGCTGAAAGAGTCGGCGGATATGTTTCGTCATTCTCCATCCAATACTGGTCAAGCGCCGTTACGAGTTCATCAAGAAGATGAACCGCCCCTCCCTCTTCTTTCTCGCTCTGCGTGCGTATGTGAGTGATGAAGTACACCCCAACAGCCCCAATGAAGACCACAATCAGGATTCCAAATAGTGTAATAATAGGCAGTCTTTTAGGAACAGGGACATCCGCCACTCCCGCAGGAAGCACCCTCGCACCACAGATCTCACACCTATCTTCCCTCTTGTCACTCTCCCACTCGTGCCCACACCCGGTACAAGTAAACTTCATATACTCACTCCTAAAACCTGTTTGTTAACCCCGTTCATTCAAAAGATTGTTCCTTTAAATAGCGCGTAATAAGTAGTCTTTGAATTTCACTCGTCCCCTCATAAATCTCTGTGATTCGCGCATCACGGTAAAACTTTTCTACATCACTCAATTCTCCGATGTAGCCGGATCCACCACAAACTTGTACCGCATCATAAGCAACTTCGTTGGCGACCTCCGAAGCAAAGAGTTTCGCCATACAGGCAAGAACTCGGTAATCCTGTTTCGCATCCTTCGCACAGGCAGCGCGGTAAAGAAGCGAACGCGCCGCCTCCAACTTCGTAGCCATCTCCGCTATTTTCGATTCTATCGCACCAATCTCAATAATCGGTCTGCCAAACTGGACTCTCTGTTTGGCACGCTTAAACGCTCTGTCAAACGCTCCCTGCGCAATCCCCACAGCCTGCGCTCCGATTCCGAGCCTGCCTCCGTTTAATGTCTCAAAAATTATCTTAAATCCGTCACCAATCTCGCCAATCAGATTCTTGCGTGGCACGCGTAGATTCTTGAAAACCAAATGGCCTGTGGTCGCCGCCCGTATGCCCATCTTTCTTTGCAGTCGCCTTCTCTGAACCGCTCTGTCGTTCAAATCCTCAACGAGAATCACACTTATTTTAGGCTTTTCTTTCCCAACCTTTACTCTGCAGACTACAATTCCCATATCAGCAACATCTCCCTGCTGAATAAAAATCTTCTCTCCGTTTATGATGAACTCATCACCAGAGATTTCAGCGGAAGTCTTAAGCGACGCTACATCCGAACCTGCTTCCGGCTCTGTAAGGCAGAAACAGCCTAACAGTTCACCCGAAAAAAGCAATGGCAAAAACCTTTTTCGCATCTCTTCCGTGCCACCGAGAAAAATCGGAGTTGCGACAAGGCTTGGATTAAGAAGCATAATCACAGATGCAGATGCGTCCGCCCTTGCCAACTCCTCAGCAACAGTGACAAACGCAAGATACGAGCCCCCTCCGCCACCATATTCCTTCGGAAATGGATAGCCGAGAAATCCTGCTTCTGCGAGATTGCGAAGAAGTTCACGCGGATATTCTTCTTTTCTGTCATATTCGACAGTATAGGGTTCAACGAACTCTTTCACGAACAAGTGCGCCTTCTCGCGCATCTGCGCCTGCTCGCTCGTCAAATTATATTCCATAGACTAACCCTAAAAAACCAATGTAGGCAGTTTATCCGCACAAAACCCGATTTGCAAGCAAGAGCACTGCCAACCACGAGAATTTCTTAACCCGCCGTTTTTATGATACTCCTTATACTTGAATACTCAAAGCCGTCGCTGTATAATTTATACAGAGTTTTAGGTCGGGTTAGTATGCCAAGGCTGTTCGTAGAGTCAGGGAAAAACATAGGCAAAGATTATCCCATAAAAGATGGAATGGTTCTCGGAAGGCTTGAAAGTTGTGATGTGTTCTTAGATGACCCAAAAACAAGCCGTCAGCATGCGAGAATTTCAAAGCAGGGAGCGCAGTATTTCATCGTTGACCTTAACTCCTCAAATGGTACTTATCTTAACGGTGTCTTGGTGAAAAAAAGCCCTCTCGTCTTCGGAGATAGGATTCGCATCGGCGATACCGTGCTCGTATTCACAGAAGAACCAGAAGAGAATTTGGTCGGCTCGCGTATGGGTGGATTCGAAATAACCGAGCGAATAGGCGCACGCGAAACAGGTGTCGTGTACAAGGCGCGACAGATAGCCCTCGACCGCATCGTCGCTCTTAAAATATTAGACAAAAGTTTAAGCGAAGACGCCGCTTTCGTAAAACTGTTCAAAGAACGCGCACAAACAGCCGCCACTTTGCGCCATCCAAACATCGTCCAAATCTTCGATGTCGGAGAAGCAGATGGGCGCCACTTCGTCGTTATGGAGTATGTCCAAGGAAAGTTGCTCAAAGACATTTTGAAGGGAGAAGATTACGCTCTTCTTACTATGGCAGACAAACTGTCCATTGCAAAGCAGATAACTGACGCTCTCGTTTATGCCCACAGACAAGGAATACTGCATGGCAATCTCTCGCCTATGAATATTCTGATAACGGAAAAGAAAGAGGCAAAATTATCGGATTTCGGCGGAGTGAAAAGAGACCTGCCATTAGCAGCGCGCGATGTTACATCCCTCTATTATATTAGCCCAGAAGAAGCGCTCGGGAAAAAACCTGACAAACAAAGTGAGATATACTCGCTTGGAATCGTGCTGTTCCAATTGGTAACAGGAGAACTACCTTTTAAGGCGACAAAAGCGCTCGAGTTGATAAGAGAACATACCGAACGGGATGTCCCACCACCCGATATAATCAATTCGAATGTGTCCGCTTCATTCGCAGATGTCATTTACAAGATGTGCGCAAGAGAAACAGAAAGGCGGTTCGCAAGCACAGTAGAGGTGAAAGAGGCTCTATCCCAAGTCTCTTTGAAGGGTGGCAGTAGGCGTGAGCGCAAGGAGCACGCGGAGCCGGTGGAGAGACAACATTATGCAGAGCCTCGCAGCAATGAGCGCGCAGTAACAGCAGGCCCACCGAAAGAGCGAGAAAAAGAGCCTTCACGAAAGGTTGTTGAAGTGGCTCCTAAACGGGTGTTTATCCCTGTAAGGAGTAAAGGCGGTCCTTTGTCTCTAATAGTCTACCTCATCATACTCGTCATCGCATTCTTCGGTGCAATGTTCGCAGTTGAGTTCATCTGTAAAATAATGAAGAAATAGAAATAAAATTTTTCCATAAATTATCGTTAACTCATAGAAAACTTTACTCCTAAACGCTAATCAAGTTATCGTCCTTCTTCCCTTCAAATCCTTCTTTAACCATCAGATTTTTAGGGATTTTTTCTAAAAAGACTTGACAAGGGTTATGGCGTTTTGTTTTCTATTTGGCATGCTTTTTATGGGCTTTAAGGAGGTGAGCATATGGCAGTCAAGATAGTTGACATCGAAGCCTGCACCGGTTGCGGAGCTTGCACTGAGGTCTGCCCTTACGAAGTGCTCGAAGTCAAAGACGAGAAGGTTATGATAGCACAACCCGATGAGTGCGTGGAATGCGGCGCTTGCGCAGACGAATGTCCGAACGAGGTGCTCGAAGTAGAAGAAGAGGATGAAGAAGAGTAGTCCCAGAAACAAAAATAGAAGTGGCTATGAGAGTACCTTCTCATAGCCACTTCTCCACATTAAAACTTCCCTTCTGTTCCTCCGTTCTAATGTTCTTTCGGTTTTTGTTCGTCAGTAGACGCGCGAGGCTATTTGAGAGAAGCGAGGAACTTTTTGATTTTTTCACAGCCGTTCTCTATCTCCTCGTCCGATGTCGCAAACGAGATTCGAATACAACCCGGCGCTCCAAAAGCTGTACCTGAAATCGTCGCAACATACTCCTCATCAAGTAGCGCCTCGCAGAAGGCAGCATCATCCTTAATCAGAACTCCCTTCGGCGTCTCTTTTCCCAAGTAAGACTTGATTGAGACAAGAACGAAAAATGTGGCGGATGGCTCAACGAATCTAATCTTAGGAATCGACCTGAGCAGTAAGACAGTCTTCTCCTTTCGTCTGATAAACTGTCTACGCATCTCTTCGGCGGCTCTGTCAGCATCAGCGCTCGAGAGCGCATAAAGAGCAGCATATTGAGCAGCCCCATTAACACAAGATGTCGACTGTCCTATGTATTTCGCCATATTAGTAATCAGCACCTCAGGACCATGCCCATAGCCGACGCGATAGCCCGTCATCGCATATGTCTTGGAACAAGAAAATACCTGCAAGCAATGCGAGCGAGCATCCTCACCTACCATCGCAGGAGAAAAATGGCGAACCCTATCAGTCAAAACAAGACGGTCATAAACTTCATCACTGATGATGAAAATGTTTCTCTCAATACAAAGGTTCACTATCTCCCGAACCAGTTTTTCAGGATAAACACAACCAGAAGGATTGTTCGGTGTATTAAGAATAAGAACTTTCGTGCGCTCGTTCATCGCCTGCTTCAAACGCGGAATGTAGGGAAGAAAAGAATCTTCAAGTCTCGTCGAAATGATGACAGGTGTGCCTTGTGCAATCTTTACCATCGCAGGATAAGAAACCCAATAAGGAGCAAGAACCAAAACCTCATCATCGGGATTCAAGAGCGCACAAAGCGCAGCAAAAATCGCCTGCTTTGCGCCCGATGTTATGATTGTCTCTCTGATAGGGTCGTAAGAAATCCCATAAAGAGCCTCCGTCTTCTGCGCAGCAGCCTTACGCAATGGTTCAATACCCCTCTCACTCGTATAACGAACTTTCCCTTCTAACATCGCCTTATGAGCGGCTTCAATAATCGCCGATGGCGTATTGAAATCAGGCTCCCCTGCACCGAAATTGATAACCTGCTTGCCCTCGCTTTTAAGAGAAGCAACTTTCGCCGCAGTCTTAAGCGTCTCAGACGCACCAACCGCCTCCGTCCAATGAGCAAATTCTTTTATTCTCATCCTTGTAGTCCCTCAATAAGCCCATATTTCTTTTCAAGCATCTCGCGAACACTCCGCACAAAAGAGCGAAGATTCTGCACAGCCGCATCAGATTCCGCACTCTTGATGGGCGTCAGGTCTCCAAAGTTGAGTTTTGCGTAAACCTGCGACATCTCGTATAGAATGCCAAACATCTCCGTCGTTGCAATACCTTTTTCAACACCCTCAACCATCTTCTCCAAAATCGCAGCCTCATCATCAGCAAGAATATCAGCCGAGTAAAGCAACGCCTTCGAAGCGTAAAGCGCAGAGTGATACGAGAGAATCAGCAAAGTTTCAGGATTAGACGAGTTTCCGATTCTTTTAATATCAGCCAATATCGCGAAGGCGCGCTGAAGAAAAAACTTCGCTGCCGCCTCGTTACTGTAACTCATAGTTCTTCTCCTTCCTTGAGAATCCTTTGAATGAAAGCAAGGCTCTCTCGCCGTCTGAAATCGAAAGAAGAGTACGGAAAGACGAAGAGAAGAATTTTCGCCTTGAGGGCAAAATCGGCTGTCGCACGATAAAGCTTATATTCTTCCCTTTCATTCAACTCTTCCGCAACAATCAGAGCAAAGACCTTCTTCTCACGAACAGCAACAACAATCCGCTTAACTCTCTCACCAAGACGAGCAACACACTCTTTCTTAAATAGCAACAACGACTCTTTAAGAGACTCTTCCATATCGATTCCTTTCTCCAACCCCTAAACTAATTATATCTAATCCGCTCTCCTAACGCTCCAAAATTCGCCGTAAATCTCTTTCTGTAACACCAAAAAGAGCCGCCAATCGAGCACGCTTCTAACCATCAATCAAAAACTTCTAATCCATTGCGCCGGTTTTTAAGCGGCAAGGAGTATCAAAATTCTTCTTGAAAGCGCTCGAAAAAACTGCCGTTCTACCATAAAAAGAGCGTCCGCGGCACGGAGAATACCGCGGACGCAGGAAAGAGAAGTCTACACGCTCAAAATGCCTACCTTACTTGCTTTACTGTTTTTTCTTCTTTATGGCAATCCGTTGCGCTTTCTTCGCTGCCGCTTTGTTCAATTTCACTTTCAATACTCCGTCCTCGAAAACCGCCTCTGCGCCCTCTGTGTCAACCTCCTCTCCCAACATTACCACTCTCTGGAACGAACCGAACGAGCGTTCCCGATAGTAGTACTTCCGTTTGGCATCTTCCTTCTCTACATCTTCCTTTTTCTCGCCTCGAATCGTCAATCTGTCCCCGTGCAGTTCTACAGATATGTCCTCCTCCTTGACTCCCGGCAGTTCTGCTGTTACCAGTATGTAGTCGCCTTTGTCCTCCACATCGAGCGCAGGGAAGCGTGCTTCGAACAACCTTTCTCCGAACAACTTCTCCGGTATCATTTCGAACGCCTTTTCCAAACTCTTGAACGGATCCCAATCACTCCACCTTACCAATGCCATCTCTCTACCCTCCAAAAACACCCATTCGTGGCTCACCTTCGAACCACACAAAAGAGAGAAAAGCAATATTTATGCCATTAGTCTCAAATCTGGCATTTTCAACATAATTTTGCAAAACACCGTGCCGTTATGACCCACTTTGCCGTTTCTGATGTGTCGAAATAGCCACAAGCCACCAACTGAGTTTTTCAACCACATTCTAAGTGCAGAAAATAAATCTATACGAAGAATCTCTGCACGGATGGAAAAACAACATAGTAATCGTGAAAATGATTGCTATTGTGCGATAAACTCTGATTTCGTCTTCATAACTTCCATCTCATCCTCTAAGGTCAGCTCAAGTTTCTCTTTGGACGCTGAAACGCTTCCTCTCTCCGCGAGCATCCGCTAATCGCATTGTTAGATTCCTTCTTGAAATCGCTCGAAAAAACCGCTGCAATCCTTTCTTATAAAATAAGAAAACGGATTCGTTGTGTAGAGGGGCGTGATGCAGATACCTAATTTCGAAAACGCCGAACAGTTCGAAAGATGGTGGAACTACAAGAAAGAATTTGAACCAGAAGTTATATAATGGAGTTTCTGCTGAAAGGTATCCCGAAGAGGGCGAGTTCAGTTGAAGAAGCAATCAGCATAATCTATCAAGCGGGATGCGGCTTGGAAGCAACGCACAATGTCGAGTTCAATTACACTGACCATACAGGAAAAACA
>Ga0123519_10001186_pt1 | contig 44733 bp, 43 predicted proteins | sample YelNatPaOPRAMG02_FD_87396 | JGI IMG/M metagenome (GOLD analysis project Ga0123519, IMG submission 87396) | Hot spring microbial communities from Yellowstone National Park - Yellowstone National Park OP-RAMG-02 (version 2) | ecosystem: Environmental > Aquatic > Thermal springs > Hot (42-90C) ...
TAAGGTGTGGGACGATGAGTTCGACCCTGAGCAGATTCACACGCAGCCTTTTTTTCAGCAGAAGTGCGACTATATTCATGCGAATCCGGTCAGGGCCGGATACATGGATGCCCCCTCGCAGTGGCAATACTCCAGTGCGTGCTTATATTATGAAGGGCGGGAGGCGGTGATCCCTGTTGAACCGCTGGAGTGGTAGACTGCGCCGGGGAGGGCGCAATGGAATTGCGCAATACCTGCGCCCGGCAATGGAGTTGCCGGGCGAACGGGAGTTGAAAAAGAAGAAGGAGCGGCCTGTACCAGTTCCTGTGCCAGTTCCCGTGCCTGAACCTGCGCCTAAGCCTGACTATTGCAAGATTGGAGTAGGAGTCGGCATTGGCGTAATAATCATAGGCATCATTGTTGCTCCCGAAGTGACTGTTCCGGCAATGTGCTGTGCTGCAGCATTATAGGGATACTTGTGTTTGGCTTCCACCTCAGGCGGAAACATCGCCGCCTGAGGTGAAGGAAAGTGATAATGATCAATACTGAAACTCTGAGATGCATAGAATCAGTTCTTATGACCCAAGGCAAGGTCTCAAAGGATGCAGTCTTGCAGTGGATGCGGCATTCCAGCTTGGAAGTACTGGGAGCCGTCCATGAACTCGTGACCTACTCTCCACACTGGGAGCGCGTAGATCCTCCTCTGGAAGAAGCTGATCTTCTTGCTTTCCTGATTCCTTTCTACAGAAGGTGTCTGCTGGAAGACCCGAAAGGAGAGTGGGCACTCAGTCGTTACGAAGCCGCTGCTGCCATAGCGAGTCGGTTTCGTGCCCTGGCGCGTGATGAAGAACCCGGGCAGCAAGTGCTTCTTGTTGAACTAAAGAATTTGCTAGCGCAGGTTTACCTGGGCAATGATTCTGAAGTGCAGACTGCTATAGTCACAGGAGCCCTGGAGCACGTTCTTGAGGAACCTAGATTCCGGAGCTTCTTCGCTGACTGGAGTAAACACGAATCACTCAAACAGGCGTATGACCTGGCAATGGAATGGGCCATTTGCCACGAGCGATGAGCACAGTGGTTTGACTACTAAACTAGATGAGGAGGAAGAAATGAGAACCAAGGCCATGACCGGCTTTCGCGATCGGAGTGATGCAGACTGTTCTGGACGCGGGACTGTCGATCCCCGGTGATATGTCTATTGTGGGACATGGGGATTATTACTTATGCCACGCGCTTCGCATACCACTCACCACCGTGCATTCTCCGGTTCAGCGGATGGCGAAAATCGCTGTCGAGAAACTTCTGAGCGCGCTCGCGGGGGAGCTGGCGTCCCATCAACGATAATTTTAGATGTAGAGCTTGTTATAAGATCATCCACGGCGCCTCCTCCCAGCCGTTAAAGTGAGGAAAACCAAACGCAGGAGCATAGCACATAGTATGAGCAACCGGAAAGAAAGTCAGCGAGTGGTGCTTTGGGCAGATGATGCTCGTTTGCCATCATCCGGCGCTAAAGAATCGGATGCGCCTTATCTAACGGTGCATATTCCTCAGTTGCATGGCGGTAACCTTGCTTCGGTGATTATATGCCCCGGTGGTGGATATGGATTTCTGGCTTCGGATTATGAAGGCAGCGAATGCGCCGAATGGCTGAATACGCTTGGTGTAGCTGCGTTTGTTCTCTATTACAGGATCGCGCCCCGGTATCATCACCCGGCGCCGCTTATGGATGTGCAGCGAGCGCTTCGTTACATAAGGCATAACAGCGATAAATGGGGCTTGGACCCGAACAGGATAGGGCTTTGGGGATTCTCCGCAGGTGGCCACCTGGCTTCGACCGCCGCAACCCACTTTGACCTGGGTAAAGAATCGTCCGATGATCCCATAGATCTGGTTAGCTGCAGGCCCGATTTTCTTATTCTCGGATACCCCGTGGTCACCCTTCTCGAGCCATACACGCATCTGGGGTCACGAGTGAACCTTCTAGGCGACAGCCCCGATGCCGATATGGTTGAATATCTTTCCAGCGAGACCCAGGTGACTGCCGACACACCGCCCACGTTCCTGCTGCACACTGATGCCGATCAAGCTGTCCCATCGGAGAATAGCGTGATGTTTTACCTCGCATTGCGTAAGGCGGGCGTCCCGGCTGAATTGCACATCTTCCGCGATGGTCCCCATGGTATCGGCCTTGCATCCGATAATCCTGTTCTAGGTAAGTGGACCGGCTTGCTCGAAGGCTGGCTGCGATCAAGCGGCATTATAAGCCGCTGATGCTGTAGCTCGACGAAGCAGCCGCGGATGGAAGTGGGAGTTCTTGTATTCTTACTGCTTCATCCCCGTCATCGTGATTCCCTGGATAAATGTCTTCTGCGTAAAGAAAAAGAGCACGATTATGGGGATCGTGACTACGGTAGAGACAGCCATCAGCTTCCCGTATTCGTTGCCGTACTGGCCCAGGAACATCGCGAGCCCCAGAGAGAGAGTGTAACGGCGCTCGTCCATGAGGTAAATGAGCGGACCGAGGAAATCATTCCATGCGCCCATGAACGTCCACAGCCCAACCATCGCCAGCGCAGGCTTGGATAGCGGTAGGATAAGCCTCCTGTAGATATCGAACTCGCTGCAGCCGTCGAGCTTGGCGGCTTCGCTGAGATCTTTGGGGATCGTCATAAAGAACTGCCGCAGGAGGAATATGAAAAACGCATTCCCGAGGAATGTGGGCACGGTGAGCGGCAGGAATGTATCTACCCACCGCAGCTTCACGAATATAGCGAAAATCGGCACCATTATGACCTGATACGGCAGCATCATGGTGCTCAACAGGATCATAAACAGCAGGTTCCGGCCTTTCCATTCAATTTTGGAAAGCCCATACGCAACCAGGCTGCACGAGAACAGTGTCCCGATCACGCTTATAACGCACACGACCAGCGTGTTCTTTAATTGTTGAAAGAACGGTATCGAGGCAAGGCCGAGGGTGTAGTTCGACCAATTAAGGCCCGGCTTTACGACCTGCGTGAGATCATCGGCGCTCACCCGGCTCGAAACACCGCCGTCGATGGGCTTCACATCGACTATCGCCCCCGGTAAATGCTTCGTCACCACGACCCGGGCGCCATCCTTCATCGTATAAAGCGGGTAGTTATTACCCTTCAACTTTTTCTGGACGATCTGCATCGGCAGAATATCCGGCGGCCATTTTTGAATCCTGCTCGCGGGTTTGAATGAGGTGCTGAGCAGCCAGAAGAACGGCAGTGTGAACGCCGTACCGAATATGATCAGCGCCGCGTAGGTGATCCCTGTTATCAATCTCTTCTTCGCCCTCGCCGAGCGGTTACTTTTCTCCGCCATAATACACATACCTCGCCGAAGTCTTGAAGAGGAGCGTCGTAAAGAGCAGGATCACGATAAAGAGAATCCACGCCATCGCGCACGCATATCCCATCTTCCAATACATAAACGCGTTCTGGAACAGATAAAGTGAGAAGAATCGCGTCGAATCTACCGGTCCGCCCTGGCCGTTCGTCATAACAAACGCCTGAGTGAAATATTGCGCGGCCCCGATGAATCCCATTACCAGGGTGAAGAAGAGGTGCGGGCTCATAAAAGGCACGGTCACATGCCACATCCGCTGCCACGCGCTCGCTCCGTCCATCTCGGAAGCCTCATACAGCTCCTGCGGTACATCCTGCAGCCCCGCCAGGTATATCAGCATCCATCCGCCTATTCCCCACGTGCTCATCACGATCAACGCCGGTTTAGCCTGTGCGGGGTCCGCCATCCACCTGAACTGCGGTAGATGCATCGCGCCGAGCACCGCGTTAATAAGCCCATACTGCGGATTCAGTAGCCACAGCCAGAGTACCGATCCCGCCACCATCGGCACGATCGACGGCACGAAGAACATCGTCCGGAATATCGCCATCCCCTTCACTTTCTGGTTCAGCAGCAGCGCAAGCACGAACGCAACGATAATCCCCAGCGGGGTAGCGAAAGCGGCGTAAAACGCGGTGTTGTAGAGTGAAGTATAGAAAATTGGATCAGCAAACAGCGCCCGGTAGTTAGACAGCCCCACCCACACCGGCGGCTTGAGCATCGGATAATCGCAGAAGCTGTAATAGAGCGACGAGATCACCGGGTACAGCGTAAATACCAGCAGCCCCATGAGCACCGGTGAACAGAACAGCAGTCCGTTTCGAGTATTTTGCCTATCTATTGAGCTTTTCTTCCGCATCTGTTTCATCTTCCCGCCAGCCTCAAATCCAGCTCTCTCTGTGTCTCCGCGCCCGCTTTTCTGAGCGCCTCACGCGGGCTCATCCGGCCATAGATCGCATAATCCACCGCTCCATCCAGCGAGTTCATGTAAAACGCCTGCGCGGGCATAACCGGGCGCTGATGGCGGCATTCCTGCAGGATCTGCAAAAACTGCCCATAACCTGGTTTATTGCGGATCGTATCGAAATAAGGAGAGCGCCTGTAGCCTGGGAACAGACCCTGGATTTTTCCTACAGCCTCAGTCCCTTTCGGCTCGCGGCAGCACCACCGGATGAACTCCCACGCGGCTTCGGGGTGCTTGCTTCCCTTGGGAACAGCCAGACACCATCCCCCGACCCACGACGAATGCTGCTCGCCACCCGCGGGAGCGGGGATATATGTGATGCCGTAGTCGAGGTTGGGAGCGTACTCGCGTATGTCCTCTATCTGTGATATATGCAGGCACTCCATCGCGACTATTCCTATGTAGAACGGGTTCTGGTCTCTGCTCCCAAACCCCGAAGAAAACGCATTGATCTTCGTCACATCGTACCTGCGCGCGTAACTGACCATCCATTTCAGCGCTTTCTCCACATCGGGATTATCCGCCGTAACCTTATGCGACCCGGGATCATAGAAACTACCGCCGAACGCCCAACCCCAGGTGAAGATCGAGTTAGCGTTTCCGAATTGCGCCCATGGGATGATCCCCATCCTTATGATCTTATCGCCCGATCGTTTTGTAAGGATATCGTTATACCTGTCGACTTCTTCGATGGTGCGCGGAGGTTTTTCCGGGTCCAGACCGACTTCCCTAAAAGCTTTCTTATTCCAGACGAATGCGAAATTAGGGTCGGCGCAGAATGTAAGCGCCCAGGCCTTACCTTCATACTCGTTCTGATCCCAGCATGGAGCGAAGTAGTCCTCGCACGAAACTCCATCTCGCCTGAGCCACTTATCCAGCGGCTCGAGCGCCCCCTGCGCTGCCCATGCCGCGGTCTGCTGGCCATCTACAAATATAGCGTCCGGCGGTTTCTGCGCGGCTACCGCCGTGAAGAACTTCTGATTGTTGGAAAGATCGTTAGGGGTGAAAAGAGAGTGGACGCGAATCCGGGGATGGCACTTGTTGAACGCCTCGACTACCTTATCGAACTTCTCCTTCTGCACTCCGCCCCAGGGGTGCCAAACCGTTACATCGACAACGCTTTCCGATGTGTTCGTATGCTCGCGTGCTCCGCACCCCGCGATCAGAATACAAAATAGAAGTAAAACACCAACTGCCCTGCGCAATCCCAGCTCCTCACTATAGCTGAGCCAATTCTATCAACACGCAGGGCGGCCGTCAATTATGGGATAGCTGATCGCTTTCAGCTGCCTTTTTAGCTATCAGTGGTCTCACTGGCAGTAATTACTGTTATGCTTTTTGAATCGCGGATGCCGCGAATGGGGGCTGGTGGTACGGATGGATGTACATCTTCCAACCCAACCCGTAAATCCCGAAACCTACGCTGCTAAAGTCTGGATTCCCGTCTTCGCGGGAATGACAGAATAGAGCGGGAATGATAGTACTTGCTGCCTGTGATAATAAAGGCTACCTGTAATAGCCCTGACAGCTATCTGCTCACCTAAGCCACACCGGATTCGCATCTACTTTTATTTTGAACAGCGAATAGGGTTTCTCTCGGCGGTCAATGCCGCCATTGAACCTTGCCATCCGGTGGAGTTGATTTGCAGTGAAATAGAGGTAGCCGTTTATTGCCACCGACATCGTATCGGGCCACAGCACTCTCGGATCATGAACCAGCGACTCATACTGTCCATTCTGCAACCGACGCAGGATCGCATTATGTTCGTAGTTCGTCACGTAGATCCGCCCTTCGGCATCCGATTCCAATCCATCCGATGCGCCTTTATCGCCGTGATCGATGACCGTCGCGGCAACCTCCTCATCGGAAACGTTCCTGTCGCACAGCGCATCTACGCTTACGCTGTAGAGCCGCCTGCTCGCGAGCGGGGAGTAGAACAGCCTCATGCCATCGCTGCTGATTGCTATTCCATCGGCGCCAAGGCTTAGATGTCTTAGTGGGGAATCCGGCTGTCTTACCATCATCGGCTGCCCCTCGACTACCGGCATGAACTGTGGAACGGCTTTCGTGCTCGGATGATCGTTGAGGCGCCTCCAGGTCTGCTCCGATGCAAGGTCCACCACTATAATCCCATTCGGCCCCTGGTCCGATGAATCGGTAATGAACGCCATTCCGCCATCACCCCGCCGCAGGTCGAAGCGGACATCGTTAAGATAAGTAGTATGAAGCGCGACATCCTGCGTAAACACTATCCGCTTGAATATCCGATCAGCCTCTAAATCGATACCCACGAGCTTGGGACCGCCATAAGTGGTAGGCCCGAAGTTGATACTCCCCGTATCCAGCGCCCAGAGCCTTCCCCTCGGATCGACCACGACGCTCTGCACCGATACAAATGTCTCAACCTGCCGGTCAAGGTCCAGCCAGTTTATAGACTCATCGGGATACGGTACGACATTTCCATCCCTAAGCTCACCAACCGTGAAATCGACCCTATCCTCCCACCGCGGGAAGCATACAAACACCCTCTCGTTATGCGAAACCGTCACCCCTGTCGGCATTGGTCCGCAAAACACCGCTACCTCCTCAAGCTCTCCGAAGGTCTTCTCCCTGGGCTGAGTCTGCAGAAGATCGGTAGGACAAAGCATCGAAGAAACCCCACTCCGGCCGACGCCACTCATTGCACTACCTCCAAATCCCAACCATCCTAACCAATATGCGATACCCGGCCAAATCGCCCCTAAAACCCCGCGTATAAATAAAGCGACTGTACAGGGGGAGAATGGATAATTCTCAATTTTTAATTCTTAATTTTGAACACTTGTGTAGTGGTAGTATGATCAGTATTGTACTGACAGGTGGTGATACTTGATAGGTGGCGATCTCCGAATCGCCACCTCAAAGCTGTTGGAGGTCTCCACACCCCACAGCCATGCCTATTCAGAATTATCTCTTCCTCAGTATCCCCCTTAAGTTAAGCGCATTGACAGTCCCCGAGCGGGTATGTTAGACTTAACAAGCTCGCTTTAGCGAGTTTTTTTGAAAGGAGTTCGGATACTGATGCTGATTCAAATTAAGGGCAAGAACATCGAGGTTACCGACGCCCTTAAGAGCTATATTGATAAGAAACTCCAAAAGCTGGAGAAGTACTTCCATGATATTAAGGGAGCCGTTGTTGTGCTGAGTGTGCAGCGCGGCATGCAGATTGTGGAAGTGCAGCTCGAGGGCGATGGTGTGCTGCTGCGCGGTGAAGAGCGGCGTGGGAACGATATGTATGCTTCTATCGATCAGGTCGTAGAAAAACTCGAAAGCCGCGTTAAAAAGTTCAAGGGCAAGCTCTACGGCAAGACTATGGACGAGGGCCCGAGAGAAAAGGAAGCAATTAGAGAGCAGGTTATGACCGAAGCGCTGGGGCCGGAAGAAGAAACTCCGGAGATGCCGGTTATCGTTCGAACAAAACGCTTCTCGATGAAATCGATGACCCCCGAAGAAGCTACCCAGCAAATGGAACTGCTGCACCACAATTTCTTCGTCTTCCGCAACATCGATACGGAAGATGTTAACGTTGTTTATAAGCGTGAGGATGGAAACTACGGCCTGATCGAGCCGACTTAATTTCCGGTATTGATACTCAGGCTGCTGGTTTGCGCCACCGCCATCCCGATTCGTCGGGACGGCCTTTTTGCTGTACACCGAAGCTCAGCCTTCGATAGCTTCGCTGAACACTTGATAAGGAGTCAGGAATAATGATCGTAACAACCAAGCAACTCTTTGAGCAGGCCTACGGCAAGTATGCTCTCGGCGCTTACAACATAAACAACGCCGAACAGACCATGGGTCTTTTCCGTGGCAACATGGATTCCAAAGCCCCGTTCATCATCCAGATTTCCAAGGGCGCTCGCTCTTATACCAACAAGCTGATGCTTGAGGGTATGATCCGCGCCGCCGACGAAATTTTCCCGGATGCGGTTTTCGCGGTGCACCTGGATCATGGCGACGAGGCTACCTGCTACGATTGCATCGAGTCCGGATTCTATTCTTCGGTTATGATCGATGCGAGCCACGAGTCCTTCGATGAAAATATCGCCATTACCAAGAGAGTGGTGGATAAGGCGCATGCGAAGGGAATCAGCGTTGAGGCAGAGCTCGGACAGCTCGGCGGCGTTGAGGAAGATATTGCCGTTGACGAGTCTAATGCCCACCTGACCGACCCCAAGCAGGCTGCCGAATTCATCGAGCGCAGCGGCTGCGACAGCCTCGCCTGCGCGATCGGCACAAGCCATGGCGCGTTCAAGTTCTCAGGTGGACAGGGACTGCACTTCGAAGTCGTCGAAGCCATTCAGAAGCTGGTCCCGGGATTCCCGCTGGTTCTGCACGGTTCCTCTTCGGTCCCGCAGGATGAAGTCGAGCGGATCAATGCCGCCGGCGGCGCAATGAAGGGCGCGAAGGGCGTCGATGCCAACCAGTACCTGCCCGCCGCTAAGCTCGGCGTGTGCAAGATCAATATCGATACCGACGGACGATTGGTTTGGACGAGAGTCTACCGCGAATTCTTCCGCGATAAGCCCGAAGTGTTCGACTTCCGCCCGATTGGCAAGATATTTATGGAAGAATATGCGAAGTTCATCGCCAGCCGCAACGAGCTTCTCGGCTCCGCGGGGCACCTGGACGAAGTTAGAGCTGCGCTCAGCAAGTAAGACTGCATTTCCGATGGCTGGGGAATTAGGTCCCCAGCCGTCTCCATCTCCCGCATTAAGGATGGCTTGAGATGATTTCAACCGTCACACTGAACCCTTCCCTCGATAAGACTATCTACGTAAATAAACTTGTTTGCAACGATACCAACCGGATTAGCAAGGTAGAGGTCGATGCCGGGGGGAAAGGCATTAACTGCTCCCGGATGCTTAAGGAGCTCGGAGCGGAAACCAAAGCCGTTGCGTTCCTTGGGGGAGATACGGGAGAATTTATCCGTTTCGTATTAGAAAAAGCCGGTATTACGCTTGATTGTGTGAATACGCAGCAGCCGACCCGTACCAATATCTGCATCGAGGATATTTCCGGCGCCCCTCCTACTACCCTGAACGAGCGCGGTGGGCCTATTGACCATGCCGAGCTGGTCGATCTGTTCGAGAAGACCAAGGATGTTGCCCGTGAGAGCGCTTATGTGGTGCTGGGTGGGAGCGTTCCGCTCGGGATTAACCCGGATGTTTATAAGGTTTTGATCCAGATCGTCACTGCGGGTGGAGCGAAGGCTGTATTAGACGCTGACGGCGAGGCTATGATCGATGGGATCAGGACCAAGCCGTTTATGATAAAGCCGAATCGTGATGAGGCTGAGCGGTTGCTGGGTGTGGAGTTTTCGACGAAGGGTGATGTGGCCCGTGGTGCGTTGGAACTGCACGAACGCGGAGTCGCGCTGGTCGTAATTTCGCTGGGTAAGCAGGGCTTGATTGCGTGTTACGAGGGCGTGATGTATGATGTGGTCTCACCTGATGTTAAAGCAGTAAGCACCATTGGCTCCGGCGATTCGCTGGTAGCGGGAATATTGTGCGGGCTGGAAAAGGGTATGGCGATCGATGACGCGCTGAGGATGGGCTGTGCGGCGGGCGCCGCGACCGCGTTGAGCAATGGCGCGGATATTGGTAAAAAGGTGGATGTAGACCGCTTGCTGCCCGAGGTAAAGATTACAAAGATAACCGCACAGTAAAAGTAATCAAAAATACTCAAACATAGTCTGCTCCCTCCCCTGATGCTGCAATAAGGTACAGAGTGCTCCCTCTCCTGGGGGAGAGAGTTGGGGTGAGTGGGCAAACTTACAGTCACCACCAAACCCTAAACTGAAAATACCCTCTGGATACAAGCTGGATAGCTGACCAGGGGGTTGATTTTTGTACTTTTCGTGAGCGTGCATTTGAATCCCTGGTTTATTCTGGTTTTATGTGGTATTATAATGCATGAGGCTCTGTATGGGTTATGGCGAGCCCTATTTCCGGTCTAGGGCTGTGGTAGACGGTCGAGACCAGGTTGTATGGAAGACTGCAATGGATATGGAAGCTGAAGGGAAAACATTGGGGCTGGAGGGGCGCACCTCTCCGAGTTACATGAAAGTCCGGAAGTGGCTGGTCGATTATATCGAGCGGGAGAAACTCGAGCCGGGCGACCGCATTCCTTCAGAGAGGATCCTTGCAAATTCCCTGGGCCTAAGCCGTCCCACTGTGGCAAGGGCGGTTTCGGAACTGGTGCAGGATGGTGTGCTGATGCGTGAACAACGCAGCGGCACGTTCGTTGGAAACCGTGGAATCCTGCGGCAGCGCAGCGGTATACACAACATTGGAATTGTGATGCCATGGGTCATTCAAGACGGGTTCGGCCAGATTACGGCGCGGGTCGAAAAAGATCCGGTGCGGATTCCGTTCTGGCGGGAAAGCATGAACCTGGAGATAATGCATGGCGTGCTTTCCGTGCTTAACGAGCAAAACTGCCGGTTCGAAATTTGCCCGAACAATTCCCAAAGAGATGAAGCGGAGCTTATCCGGCGGCTCAAAGATGAGGATTTGGACGGGGTGCTTGCCATACCGCTCGATTCTACCCAAAATCAAGCTGTTTATTCTGAATTAGTCGAGCGAGGGAAGCCTCTGGTCTTTATCGACCGCTATTGCCCCGGTGTCCGCGCTGATCGGGTGGTTACCGATAATTTCAACGGCGCCAGAGACGCCGTTCGCTACCTGGCAAATAAAGGGCACAAGCGGATCGGATTTTTTACTGATTTTGGGAAAGTGACCTCCGCGCAGGACCGATGGGCTGGTTATAGAGCGGGGCTCGAGGAGGCTGGAATCCCTTACGATGAGAGCATTGTGTGCGGGCCGCATATTGTTCGCTTCGGCTGGTGGCGATTGGATTACGCGCTCGAGCACTGCCGCAGCCTGCCGGATCCAATTACCGCCGTATTCTGCATGAACGACAGCAGCATACTGGCGACTCTGGATGCCGCGGACAAGATGGATATTACGATCCCGCGTGATCTCGAGGTGGTAGGTTTCTTCGACGACCATTTCGCCAGCGACATTCATACACCGTTTACCCGTATGATCCAATCGACCACGGAGATGGGCAGAGCCGCGGCTGAATTTTTGATGGAGAGAATTAAGGACAAAGCTCCCGGTGAACCAAGGACGCTGCTCCTGCCGGCGAAGCTGGTAGAAGCTTGAGCCTGGATTATTCCTGAATGTGTGGTTATTAGGCTGAATTGAGATGGGTCGGGAGGTAATTTACCCGGCCCATTTATTATTGACTTTCGCATAATGATGTGACGTACTGGCGGGTCGGATCGAGCACGAAGCCTTCTGCCAGGTTGTCACTACATTACCTGAAACTCAGTAATCTAACGGGTTTTGCTAGTTCAAACAGCATATGCTGCGATGCTCATAGGCTCTCGTTCCAATACGGCATCGAAATAACGAGCCACTGAAAAGGCCATTGCCTTGGCTTGGACTCGTCTAAACAGGCCAATATCAGTGCGAGCAAGAAAAGTGGCATCGTTGTTGTTGCCTGGTGAGAGAACGATGTCCTCTATATAACCTGAACAAGTTATAATAACACAAGGTCGCAGACCGAAATACCAGCATCTCTTGCTGTCGCTATAGCCAAGGCCGAAGAGCTTATTGGCAGAGTCGATTGCCTGATACGATAGCATGCGCACAAGGGCATCGGAAAGCTGTCCAGTATGCGCACAGGCTCAAGATCGGCATCTGCCCAGTAAAGAATGGCTTGTCTTAGCTCGTTAAGCAGATACCTTACAAGTTGCGCGCGACGATTGAAGCGGCTGTCTTCGGGCAGGTGCGGAAACATCGACAGATGGTTTGCACGCACTTGTCGTAGCCATACCCGCTCTCGTTTTACGTGACAGAGCTCTCCAACAAGCAAGATTGTCAATGTTTCAGAGTCGGAAAACTCATCGTCTCTTGGACCACGATGAGAGCGAGGCATATTCGAGCTGCCGTATCGCTCATGCATCCAGCCATCTACAATACAAAAAACAACCAAAAACAGATCATCACGACCAAAATCTGGGGATAATAATTCTATGGAAGGGTGCTTGATCATTGGAATCACCTCATTCAGTTGGTTTCTAAATGAGATTCCTGTGATCACACCTTTCCTAAAACACATCTTTACGAACTAGCAAAACCCGTTAGATAGGGAAATCATACTATCTTATATGCTAAAATTACCGGCCACTTGCTAACTTTCGACAAGATTGATTCTAAAATCCCCGCCCAGCTTGAATATTATTCCATCCCAAACATCTTCTCTTTAAGGTCCAGATAATAAATATAATCCTCTGGCTTGACGTTCGGTGGGCAGCGGTGGTCGCAGAATGGGATGTAACCGCCTCTTTCCACCAGCGGGGCCAGGGTTTCCAGGTAGGCTTTGATTGCTTCAGGGCCTTTGCCAAGTTGGATCTTGTCCACTCCGCCCATAATCCTCAGCTGACCGTCGTATTCATTCAGCAGCTCGGCGGGGTGGGCGCAGCCGTTCACCTCGAACGGGAAGAGGCAGTTGATGCCGCCTTCGAGGAGGCCGGGGAGGATCGGGCGGACATCGCCGTCGCAGTCCGTATACCAGAGATCGATCCCGGCGGCATGGAGCTTGCTGCCTATTCGCTTATAGCGCGGGACCACCACGCTGTTGAAGAACGGCACGGAGACTATCGGGCCGTTTTTGAAACAGATATCTTCCCATCCCGTGGCGAAATCGAAGTCGATCTGGCCCAGTACCTGATCGAGGAAGTCTTCGACCAACACGCACACCGTTTCCACCATGTCCTCAACCATATCGGGATAATCGTAGGTGGCGTAGGCAAGGCCTTCGAAGGTGAGCATGTCCCTGATCTTGCCGATCATCGATCCGCAGCCGACTCCGAGAGGATAATCGCGGGTAGGAGGATGAGCCTTTTTAAGAGCTTCTACATCGACCTTGCGCGCGGGATCGTCACGGCGGAATCGCTCTTCCTTGCAGCGCTTCCAGTCCTCTGGTGTGACTATGCTCGCTTTGACATAGTGTGGGATTGTGTCGTGGCCGTCCTTTGGGACTTCAGCAGTGAGCCCGTCGCTGTTCATGAGGATGCGGGTGGTATCGGTTTCGCTTATGACATGCGAAGGGAAGCAAGGATTGAGCCAGACGTTTCCTCCCACACCCCCGATTTGATCGAAATTGAAGAAGACGTTGGCTTCCCACTCATTGGTGATGCCGTTTTCGGTGAAGATCGACCATTCCTGGTAATTTTCCTGCCAGTAGCCGAACTCCATATTGAAGCACCGGTCGACTGGCTTGTAGTGCATCTGGTTGTTGAACCGCTCGCGATCGGTCATTGTCCCTTTCCACTTGGATCGGCAGGGAGTTATCGTTTTCATCGGTTGTCTCCTAGCTGGTTGCCGCTATTCCTTCCTCAAGAACAGCGATATAGTTGGCTACAGGCATGTAGTCGGTCAGTGAATTACCGGTGCCGAGAGCCCAAAAGCCATCGGCGAAACACTTATCTATCTGTTTACGGGCGTATGCGCGGACTTCCTCCACGGTGCTGCGGCATATCACGTCGACATCGAGCCCACCGAGAGCTGTTACCCGGTCGCCATACTGCTTTTTGAACTCCGATACGGGGAGGATAACGTCTTCGAATGAGTGCTTTGCGTCGATCTTGCAGTCTTCGATGAGATCCTCATATACCTCAGCAAGGTTCCCACAGGAATGGAGGATGAAAGGTTTATCCTGCGCGTGTGCGAGCGCGACCATCTTTTTATATATAGGAAAGACCCAGCGGCGCAGGAGATCGGGACTGAGGAATGTGGAAGTCTTGAAGCCCAGATCATCACCCTGCCTTAAGGCTCCGATGAAGTCCATCGTCGAGAGCTGATTTACCGCGCTGCAGTGCAGGCTGCCGATTCGATTGAAGACCAAATCGACGAGTTCCGGGTCATCGACGATGGCGTAGGAGAGGCCGATTGTTCCCATCATCTGCGAAACCCATTCGTAAGGTCCCGCGCCAACTCCTCCGACGATCTTTACTCCGTCCGGAAGCATCTTCGCGACGGTTTCGAAGTGGCTGAACTCGATGGAGTGTGATTCATCAGGCCAGGGGTAGGTTTCATAGTCCTGCCTGTTTTTGATTACCGCATGAGCTTCGCTGCCCTCGGTGACCGCGCTATGACCCGCGGCGAGGGGGCAATTCAGCCCGATTTCAAGTGGAATGCAGTCATAACCCATCCCAAGCCAGAAGTCGACGTAAATCCTCCAGTAATCAGGCGTGCCGGGGGGCATTTTATCAAAGTCGGTATTGGTGCGGCGGGCGATAAAGCCGGGGCTCGCGATGTGCTCGTAGAAGGGCAGGTGATCGGGCTTTGCGCTTCGGCGGAGCACCTTCAGGAATTGGTCGAAATCGGGCTGGCGGTTCAGGTTCATCTTTTATCCTCTCATATCTTGATCGCGAAAGCGCTAAAGGGCGAAAATACAAAAGGTTTCGGGAAAAGGGTCTTTCGAAACAACTGGAACAATGGAAGTTGCTTTCAGCCTGCCATTCGCTCGGCTGATTATATGAATTGTAGCGAGCATGGAGTGGGGGTGCAAGGTTTTTTATCGAGTGCAAAGAGTGGGCTGGCTGCTACAAATATAGTGCCGATTGGCACAATGTTGATGTTTTGGGTGGGTGCTGTCGTTGACACGGCAGTTTCTGAGCGATATAATTGAGCCAGCGGTTAGAAATTTATTTAAGGTACCTCTCATTTCTGAGAGATAAACATCGAAACGCAGGCGCGGGCCGGGTAGGAAGACAGGCAGCGCTTTACTATTGTAGAGATGCCCTCCGTAGATGGATCTAGTTGAACTTGCAAAACAACTTGGTATAATCTTGCTTATTGCGGTGGCCGTGCTTGGTTTTATGATGGTCGCCGTCCTCTACATCATCCTCAAGCTGCGCTGGGTTATCGCGCGCATACAGTCCCGCCTCGGGCCGAATCGGACTGGGCCTTGGGGTGTCGCGCAGACCGTGGCGGATGCTCTCAAGCTTTTCCAAAAGGAAGACATTATCCCCTGTGGGGCGGATAAGTGGCTATTTACCATTGCTCCGGTTATTGTCTTCGTGCCGGCTTATCTCGTTTATGTAGTAATCCCGTTCGGCGAGGGGCTTACGGCGCACAGTTTGAACATCGGCGCCATTTACATCAGCGCGATCTCGAGTATTGGTGTGATCGGGATTGTTGTGGCGGGGTGGGCTTCGAATAACAAGTGGTCGCTTCTCGGCGCGTTTAGAGGCGCTTCCCAGCTCATAGCCTATGAAGTGCCGATTATCCTCGCGCTGTCGATTCCGATTCTCATTACGGGCACCCTCGATCTCGATAAAATTGTGCAGGCTCAGGCGGGTAACTTCTGGAACTGGAACCTTTTCCACGCGTTTCCGATGCTTCCGCTGGCGTTTTTGATGATGTTGATCGCGGGGCTCGCGGAGATCAACGTGACTCCGTTCGATATTATGGAGGCGGAGTCGGAATTGGTGGCGGGGTTCAATACCGAGTATTCGGGGATGAAGTTCGCGCTGTTTTTCCTCGCTGAGTTCGCCGCTTCGTTTACGCTGGCGGCGATAATCGTTACGCTTTTCCTCGGTGGCTATCAGCCACCGCTGCATATTCTGGGAGCTCAGGTGACGGCTAAGCTGTTCGGGGTGATCCCGCTGTTTTCGCTGATCTCGCTGGGCTGGTTTATCTTTAAGTGCTGGGTGGTGGTGCTGGGGATTATGTGGATCCGCTCGACCCTGCCTCGTGTCAGGATGGACCAGCTCATGAACCTGAGTTGGAAGGCCCTTATCCCGGTGGGGCTCGTGAACCTGCTTCTTACCGGGGCTTATGTAGTCTTCTGGATGAAGTGATGAAATCGACCCTGTGTAAGGACATCGTTAATTCGTTCGTGAGCGTGGCGAAGGGGCTGTGGGTTACGGTAACCCACTGGAGCCCCGCGCGGCCCTCGGTCACGGAGCTGTATCCGGATGTGATGCCGGAACTGCCGGAGAATTTCCGAGGGATGCCGACTCTGCCGGTGAACCCGAAGACCGGGAGATCGGGGTGCATCGCGTGCGGCGCATGCATGAGGATGTGCCCGGAGCAGATCATCAAGGTCGTGGCGGATAAAGGCGACCCGAAAGAGCGGAAACCGGCGGAGTTCACGATAGATATCTCGCGGTGCATGTGGTGCGGGCTGTGCATGGAAGTGTGCCCGACAAATTGCCTGAAACCCGCACGGACCTTTGAGCACGCATGCTACACGCGAGAGTGCATGGTCTATACTCTTGAAGATCTTATGAAACTCGGCGGCACCCTGCCTGAGGAGCCTGAGTCTGTGGAGAGTGAAGAGTCTTCTTAGACGCGAAATACCGAAAGTCAGAAAAATTGAAAGGAAAAATCTGATGGGAAGGGTATTCGATGTTCTATCTAATAGAGTAATAGCTGCAGCTATAGAAGTACATAAGGGCTTAGGTCCAGGATTTCTTGAAGGCGTTTACGAACAGGCACTAAGGATTGAGCTTGCTAAACATAATATTCCTTTTGAGTCACAAAAGGAGATACTTGTTAAATACGAAGATCGTGTTGTAGGTAGGCATGTTCTTGATCTTCTAGTGGATGGGCAACTCGTAGTAGAGCTAAAGTCAGTTTTAAATTTTGAACAAATACATGTGGCACAGGTAAAGTCATATCTCAGAGCTTCAGGTTCTAATGTAGGCATTCTCTTGAATTTCGGAGGGATGAAGCTGGATGTCAAGCGTGTCGTGCTGCATTTTGAAGCACCTGAGCTTGTAAAAATCTAGTTTAATTTCTTTTCTAACTTTCGAGTTTTCGCGTCAAAAAACAGCCATGAATATAATGATAACAGGATATCAGCTTGCGTTTATTGCGCTGGCGGGGATGACGGTTACGGCGGCTATTGGGGTCGTTTTGATGCCGAATATCCTTCGCGCGGCGCTGTTGCTTGGGCTTACGCTTATCGGAGTGGCGGGACTTTATGTGCTTATGAACGCGCCGTTTTTGGCGGCAGTCCAGATAATGATCTATGTCGGAGCTATTACGACGATGATCATCCTAGCGATCTTCCTCTCGAACCGGGTGATGAAGATCGGGTTTTTCCAGGCGATTTATAATCCGATTCTCGCGGCTGGCGCGGCTGGGCTCATGTTCCTGTTCCTGTTCCTCACGGTCGCGAACTCAGAGTGGATTAGAGCAGGGGTCGATGTGGGACCTGCTAACAGCAACGTCGGTGTGGAAGCCGTATCGCGAGCGCTCCTGCAGCCGTATGTGTTCCCGTTCGAGCTTGCATCGGTTGTGCTGCTCGCGGTGCTGGTGGGATCTGTTGTGATCGCGAAGGAGGATACGGCGGATGCATAGCGCGTATGGGATTCCGATTAGCTGGTTTCTGACTGTGAGCGCGATGCTGTTTTGTATCGGGCTTTTCGGTATGATGATCCGCCGGAGCGCGATCGGTATGCTGCTTTCGATCGAACTTATGCTCAATGCCGCAAATATCAACCTGGTGGCGTTCGGGTCTTATCTGAAGCTGCCGTCGATAGCAGGTCAGATCTTTGCGATATTCGTGATTACGCTCGCGGCGGCTGAGGCGGCTATCGGGCTTGCGATTGTTATTAATATTTACAGGCTCGAACAGCACATCGATGCGGACAAGATTACGGCGATGAAGCAGTAATACTCCTGGGAATTACTCACGAGCAGGTGAGTTAGAATATCGGTGATTGCCGTAGAAGGTGTTTATAAAGAAGGCAAGATCGAGCTTTCGGAGTCACCTAAAGGCGTTGCTGATTCTTCTCGCGCAATTGTGACGTTTCTGGATGTAGAGAAGCCGGATGATACCGAAATGGTGCGGCAGGCGGCTATAGAGAGTACTTGCGGATATGCAAGAAGGCCTGGAGCTTGGCGAATCCCTTATCCTAAGAGGAAGAGTCTGTATGGCAGGGGTGAGCGCTAGTCCGATGGAAATGCTCGATACCAACATTCTTGTTTGCGCATATGATCGAGATGAAGGTATTAGGTATGAGAACGCGAGCTGCTGAAAGCATTGATGCTACAGAGAAAGCTTGTGCTTAAGCACGCAGGTTCTTAATGAGTTCTATGTCGTGGCAACCAGAGCTAATCGTTTGATGCCATTTTCGCATGACAGAGTACACGAAATATTGAGCCATTTGGTCGTGTCTTGTTCTGTGCTGCCACTTAATCCGGCCGTGACGTTCCGAGCCCTGGATGCAATGCAACAAAATTCATTAACATTTTGGGATGCTCTGACATGGGCGGTTGCCGCGGAAAATGGCGTATCGGTCATATACACAGAAGATTTTCAGCATGGCCGTGTTATTGATGGTGTGAGATTCTGTGATCCATTTAGAGAATGCATATTAAAGACTATCACATCAACATCTTCTATAACGACGAAGACGGCGGTTGCATAGCAGATATTCCTGATTTGAAATCATGCTCGGCATTTGGCAGGACTGCCGTGAAAGCGCTTGAGGAAGTTGAGATCGCCAAGGCGGCATTGCTCGAGGCTGCGAAGGCGGAAGGAAAGCCGATACCCAGGCCAAGATACAGACCGGTTATTTATAAGGTGGCATCATAGCCTACTGCTGGATTTGGAAGCATAATGAGTAATTTAGAACTCAAAACTCATAACTCAAAACTGACCACGAGGTGCGAGCTTTGATTAATTATGCCTGGCTCATACCTGTGATTCCGGTTGCTGCGTTTGCGCTGATCATCGCGTTCGGGCGAAAGCTGCCGGGGCAGGGGGCTTATGTCGCTATCGGCGGTATGCTCTGCTCGCTCGTGATGTCGCTCGTTATTGCCGCTCGGTGGTTCCTGTTTGGCGGAGCGGAAGCGGGACGGTTCAATTTTGTCGTGCCGTGGATGCCGGCGGGGCTCATTAAGGTCAATATGGGGTTCGCGGTCGACAGCCTGAGCGTCGTGATGATGCTGGTTGTGACCGTGGTCGCGTCGATGGTCATGATCTATTCGACCGGCTATATGCACGGCGACAAGCGCTATTCCAGGTATTTCGCCTACCTTTCGCTTTTCTCAGCCGCTATGCTCTCGCTCGTGATCGCTAATAACATCCTGCTGATGTTCATGAGCTGGGAGCTTGTGGGGCTTACATCTTATCTTCTGATCGGGTTCTGGTTCGAGAAGCCGTCGGCAATGCGGGCAGCGAAGAAGGCGTTTTTGGTCAACCGCATCGGCGATATCGGGTTTATGGCGGGGTTCATCCTGCTTTTCACGGTGATCGGATCGTTCGATCTCTACGGCGCCAATGGCATTTTCGAGCACCTGGATAAGCTGCAGGTAGCCGGACCGCTGGGAATATCGTTGGCGGCGATGGCGGGACTGCTGCTTTTCTGCGGAGCGATCGGAAAATCCGCGCAGTTCCCGCTGCATGTGTGGCTTCCTGACGCTATGGAAGGTCCGACCCCGGTTTCAGCGTTGATCCACGCGGCTACGATGGTCGCGGCTGGCGTTTATCTTGTGGCGAGAATGTATCCGGTGTATCTCGCAGATACGAGCCACGTGGCGCTGACGGCGGTCGCTTATGTGGGAGCGTTCACGGCGCTCTTCGCTGCTTCGATAGGCATCGCGCAGAACGATATCAAGAAAGTGCTCGCGTATTCGACGGTGAGTCAGCTCGGATATATGGTGATGTCTCTGGGTGTGTTCGGATATGTCGCAGCAATGTTCCATCTGATGACTCACGCGTTTTTTAAGGCGCAGCTTTTCCTCGGTTCGGGAAGCGTCATTCACGGGACAGGTACCCAGGATATCCGCGAGATGGGCGGTCTTAAGAAGAAGATGCCTGTTACATATTGGACGTTCCTGATCGCCACGCTCTCGCTCTGTGGGATTCCGTTCGTTACCGCGGGTGGATGGAGCAAGGAAGAGATTCTGACGGTGGCGTTCCACACGAACCCGGTGATCTTCTGGGCGGGTGTGCTCGGAGCGTTTACCACTAGCTTCTATATGTTCCGCTTAGTCTATAAGACCTTCCACGGCGAGCCCCGCAATCATGAGATTCACGCTCATGAAAGCCCGAAAGCGATGCTTGTGCCGCTAATCATACTGGCGGGTCTGGCGATATGCGCGGGCTGGGTCGGGACGCCGTTCAAGAACGGGTTCGAGCACGGCATGAGCACCGTGATGAGCCCGCACTCCTGGGAGGCTCTGGAAAAGATACTGGAAGCCGCGAAGGTGGCTCCGGGATTCTCTATGCCGGTATTCCTGATCGGGACGCTGGCGGCGCTCTCGGGGATTGGGCTCGCGACGATCATCTGGTACAAACCGATCCTGAAGATCGAGAAGCTGGAGCCGGCGTTTGGGTGGCTCGCGAAGGTCGTCGAGAACAAGTATTACATCGATGAGATCTACCAGGCGACAATTATCCGCGCGCTGATGATCGTAGCGGCGATGATGTACTGGTTCGATAAGTGGGTGATCGACTATGTTATCGTAAACGGCGTCGGTTACCTTGCGCTGGTCGCATCTACGGTTTGGGGCTGGTGCGATAAGTATATAGTCGATGGCGCTGTAAATCTGGTAGGCTGGATAACAGGATTCTTTGGCCGCTCGCTCAGATATTTGCAGACCGGTGTCACGCAGCAGTATGTATTCCTGCTGGTTGCGGCGGTGCTGATTGTGTGCGTTGCGGTGTTTGGTAAGACAGTGTTGATAGATCACTCGGAGGCAGCATGGGTTCCTCGTATATTCTTCCGATAATAACGTTCCTGCCGCTCCTTGGAGCGCTGGTGATAATGTTCATTCCCAAGGAGAAGCCGGCGGCGATAAAGATGACGTCGATAGCGGTAAGCCTTATTCCGCTTGCGATGTCGATATGGCTGTGGGTGAGTTATAAGTCCGGTGGGGCTCAGTTCCCGCACGGTGCGCAGTTCGAGAGCTTCGCGCAGTGGATTCCGTCGCTGGGTGTGACGTTCCATATGGGCGTGGACGGGCTGAGTGTGCCGCTGGTCTTCCTGACCACGCTGCTTACCACCTTGAGCCTGATCTACTCGACGTTCATCGAGATGAGGCCCAAGGAATACTTCTGGATGTTTCTGCTGTTGGAGACGGGGATGCTGGGAGTGTTCACGGCGCTGGACTTCGTGCTGTTCTTCGTCTTTTGGGAAGTTTCGCTGGTGCCGATGTATTTCCTCATCGGAATCTGGGGCGGCCCGCGCAGGGAATATGCCGCAATCAAGTTCTTCCTGTATACGATGGTCGGGAGCATGGGAATGCTCCTGTCGATACTGGCGATTTATTTCTCTTCGACCGGTGGACCAGCCGCCGCCGGTGGGCACACTTTCAATATGCTGGCGATTGGTCAGCATGTGGCAAGCTCGGGGATGGACGCGGTTTCGATTGCGCGCTGGGCTCCGCTGGTGTTCTGGGGGCTGTTTATCGGTTTCGCGGTGAAGGTGCCGATGTGGCCGTTCCATACATGGCTTCCCGATGCGCACGTCGAAGCTCCGACGGCTGGCTCGGTGATCCTGGCCGGAGTTTTGCTGAAGATGGGGACCTACGGCTTTATGCGGATATTGATGCCGATGATGCCGGGGCAGTTCCAGCATTACTGGAAGATCACAGCGATACTCGCGCTTATAGCTATTATCTACGGCGCGTTCGTCGCGATGGCTCAGAAAGACTTGAAGAAGCTGATCGCATATTCGTCGGTTAACCACATGGGTTATGTGACGCTGGGATGCGCGGTCGCGGGGAGCGGCGCTCTGGTGGCGGAATCGAGCAGGGTGCTCGCTTTGAATGGCGCTCAGATGCAGGTGTTCAGCCACGGTCTGATTACGGGCGCGTTGTTCCTTTTGGTCGGTGTGGTTTATGAGAGGGCTCATACGAGAGACCTGAGCGCGTTCGGAGGGCTCGGAGCGCGGGTTCCCGTGTATGCGGGAATGCTGGTGTTCTGTAGCTTTGCTTCGCTTGGGCTGCCGGGTATGACGGGATTCATCGCGGAGCTTTCGGTTCTGACGGGCACGTTCGCGGCTAATCCGCTCATCGCGGGGCTGGCGTTGATCGGTGTCGTCGTGACGGCGGCTTATATGCTGTGGATGCTTCAGAGGGTGCTGCTCGGCCCGCTCAATCCTAAGTGGGAAAAGATGCCGGATGCGGACGGCAGGGAAATACTGAGCCTGGCTCCGCTGATGGCGCTGATGCTCTTCTTCGGAGTTATGCCGAACGCGGTCATGGGGTTCTTCAATACAGCATCGAGCGCGATTGTGGGGCTGTTGAAATAGGCGGATGGTTAACTAAAACCTCCGATAGCTGATTATCATTATGCACATAGGCAACTTAGTACTTATATCACCGGCAATATATCTGACCTTCGCGGCTGTGGTCGTGCTGATCCTTGGGGTCATCGCGGCGCGCAAGCCTGAGGGGAAGCTGGAGCACTACGCGGCAGCGCATTACCTGGCGCCCGCGCTGACTGTACCGGCGCTCGTGATGGCCGGGATGCTGATATACGAATGGCTGAAGAACGAGATCCCGTCCAGGAGCGCTCAGCTGTTCGTCACCGCGGGTGGGCATGCACAGCTCACGGTAGACCCATTCGCTATGATCCTTTCGTTCATAGCGATTGCCGGCACCGTGATCGTGATGCTTCTCTCGATAGATCATTTCGGTGAGTTCCAGAAGCATAAGGCTGAGTATTACGCGCTCCTGATGTTCGCGGCGGTTGCGGCTTCGCTGGCTGCTGCCGCAGCTGATCTTATCGCTATTTACCTAGCAATCGAATTTCTGAGCCTTGTGAGCTATGTGCTCGCGGCTTATGTGAAGACGGATAGAAGATCGGGCGAGGCGGGGCTCAAATATTTCCTGTATGGCGCCGCGTGTTCGGCGATAATGCTCTATGGAATGTCGATCCTCTTCGGCGTTACCGGCGGGAGCACGGCGCTGAGCGCAATCGCGCAGCAGTTCACTACCGGATCCGCTAACGGGCTTGGTTATGGCGCCGCGGCGACGGCTGCGGGATGGGTCGGGATAATGTTCGTGCTGGTGGGGCTTGGTTTCAAGCTCGCGCTGGTCCCGTTCCAGTTCTGGGCCCCCGATGTATATGAAGGCGCTCCGACCCCCATTACCGCGTTTCTTTCCATTGTAAGCAAAGCTGCGGGACTGGCGGTAATGATCCGGTTCCTGATGGTGGTTGCGGTGCCGGCGGATGCGGGTACCCTGAGCTGGTATTGGGTATTGGTCGTGCTCACGGCGCTCAGCATGTTCTACGGGAACCTGGTCGCGATTCCTCAGCGAAACATCAAACGTATGCTGGCTTATTCGAGCATCGCGCAGGTCGGATATATGATGGTCGGCGTGCTGGCCGAAATGCATGTGTTCACGCGGGCGAATACGATTGGTTTCGGCGAACCGAGCTCGGCTGTGCATGCGAACGTGGCGGGATTTGGTTCGACGCCCTGGGGAATGCAGGGGATACTGATCTATATATTCGCCTACCTGCTGATGAACCTCGGCGTATTCGCGATTGTGGTTGCGGTCGGCAGGAACCTGAAATCGGATAACATCGATGCCTATGCGGGGCTCAGGACAAGATCACCGTTCTATGCCGGTGCGCTGACTGTGTTTTTTGCATCGCTGGCGGGAATACCGTGGACCGCCGGATTCTTGGGTAAGTTCTTTATCTTCGGGAGCGCTGTGAAGATCGGGCTTATGGGCCATCCGGAGCTTATCGTGCTGGCGGTGATCGGTGTTATAAACAGCGTCATATCGGTTTATTATTACTTCAACGTAGTCCGGCTGATGTTCTTTGCGGAAGGTGAAGTGAAGCCGCAGGTCAAGGGTACGCTGGCGCTGAATACGGCGGTTGTGATTACGCTCGCGCTGACGCTCACGTTGATAGTGTTCGCAAAGCCGATTTCGGATATAGCTTCGAAAGCGGTATATACATCAGGACCGGTGATCGCACGGACGATGCGTTGACAGGCGCTACACGGCGTTATATAATCCTGAATCGAGATTAACCAAGAGATCGGAAACAGGCAATGGATGATATAAACCCCAAGCAAGCTCATCAGATGTGGCTGCAGGCAGCCGAAAAGGTTAAGGATAGAGTTATTGCTCCCACCCTCTACAGGGCGCTTGAACTGCCGACTGGAATTACTATCGACGGCGATGAATTCATACTCGGATTTTCCAACCAGGACCTGCCGATGGCGGGCCACCTGCGCAGCGCTCAGCACAAGGCGATCATCGACCAGTGTGTGAGCGATATCGTTAAGCGCAAGGTGCGTGTGAAGATCATCGAAGGCACGACAATTCAGGATTATGAGAATTACAAGCGCCAGCAGGCCGCGAGGAACGCAACTCAGACTACAATCAGCGCTCAAAGAGAGCATGAGCGGCAGGTTTTGGCGGCGTGGGATGAGGTTGGTGAGAAGATCACACGCGCTTATGCAAGACTTAACCTCAGGCAGCTTGCTCAGCAGCGGGCGCAGTTTATGATGGACGCGTTTGTTGTAATCAATCAGGCTGTTAAAGAGATGGGTTATGACGATAATGCGGACGAACTGCAGAAGCGCGCGCTTGCGAGGGTGTTCGAGAAGTTCGCTACGGTTGTAGAGATACCGAGCACGATGCTCGCGTATGAGTTCCTCAAGCTACGCAAAGAGGGCAAGCTTCCTTGATCGCGCGGGATCGCGCGGGGTTTAGTCTGATAGAACTGCTAGTAGTGGTTGCGATAATCGCCATATTGGCCGCGGTCCTGTTCCCCATATACACAAACTCGATAAAAGCTGCATCGCGCTCGAAGTGCCAGTCTAATCTCAAGCAGATCATGAGCGCGTTCGAGTCTTATACAGCGGATTACAGCGGCTGTTATCCAAACTTGAACAGCAAATGCCTGTGGATGGGACGGTATTGGCGGTGGCCAATGAAGCGATATCTGGGTTATTATGCTGTATATGATCCTAATGATTCACGTGCGGAAATACAGAGCACGCGAGTCTGGAACTCAGTCCTGAGATGTCCTGCCGATCCTACCCCCGGAGATATTTACGACGGCACTTCCTATGGCTATTCAGCGGCGTTCTTTCATACACCCGAACAGATCGATGCAATGACACTGGCTCAGCTCTACGATGCCACCAGTGTCGGGTTCGCTACCGTAAAGATCGGATCTGTTAAATATCCGGCGAAGAAGGCTATGGTAGCGGATTGGATTACGCACACGGATGATAAAGCAAGCTGGTGGACATGGGCGGGTTCGAGGAGCTATCTCTTCGCCGATGGGCATGTTGTATATTTAGGCTCGAGCAGGATAAAACCTGCCGGAGATTCTTATCCCGATATCAATTTGACCAGGCATGGGATCGAGGGGAAAGATATCGATTGAAATGCGAGATATAAGCGCCGAAGTTATAATTGATAATGTGAAACAAGCGTGCATCGAGGCCTGTAATGTTCTTCCGGATGATGTGGCGGAGGCGTTGAAGCGTGCGCGCGCGATTGAGAAGTCGCCGGCGGGCAGGGATGTTCTCGATCAACTCATCGAAAACGCGGAAATCGCGCGAACGGAAGATGTGCCTATCTGCCAGGATACGGGTTTTGCACTCGTGTTTGTTGAGCTGGGGCAGGATGCGCACATCATCGGCGGGAGCTTGTACGATGCGATAAATGAGGGCGTTCGGCGGGGGTATGCCGAGGGGTATCTGCGCAAGTCGATCGTGCGTCATCCGCTGGATAGGGTGAATACGGGTGATAATACTCCCGCTGTGATATCGGTAGAGATCGTGCCGGGGGATCATCTGAAGGTGGCAATCGCGCCCAAGGGCGGCGGAAGCGAGAATATGAGCATTGCGAAGGTGCTCAAGCCCGCCGACGGATTTGAGGGTGTGAAGCGGTTCGTGATGGAGACTGTGAAGAACGCCGGTCCGAACCCGTGTCCTCCGATCATCGTCGGTGTGGGGCTCGGCGGCACCCTCGAAAAAGCGGCGCTGTTATCGAAGAAAGCGCTGCTGCGAAAAGTTGGAGAACCGAGCGCGAATTCGCGGGATGCGGATATTGAACGGAAACTTCTTGAAGCGGTGAACGAGACGAGCGTTGGGCCCGCGGGATATGGTGGGTTGGTTACGGCGCTGGCGGTGCATGTGGAATCGTATCCCTGCCACATCGCAAGTCTGCCGGTGGCGATTACGATACAGTGCCATGCAGCGCGGCATAAGGAGTTTATTATCTGATGATTCGGCTTACGACACCGCTTAATGATCATGATATCGAAGCTCTTAGCGCCGGTGACAGCGTTTTGCTCTCGGGTGTTGTCTATACGGCACGTGACGCGGCTCACGCGCGGTTGGTGGAGCTTTTGAGGCAGGGAAAGCCGCTTCCGGTCGATCTTGCGGGCCAGGTGATCTATTACGTCGGTCCGACTCCCGCGAAACCGGGTCAGGTGATCGGCTCGGCGGGACCCACCACCGCGGGTAGGATGGATTCGTTTACCCCGGAGCTTCTCGCGGCTGGTTTGAAGGGAATGATCGGCAAGGGGCGGCGGGATCAGTCCGTTATCGACGCGATTGTTCGATATAAAGCCGTTTATTTCGCCGCGACCGGCGGCGCCGCTGCGATGCTCGCAAAGCGGATAGTTTCCTGCGAGGTGGTTGCATATGATGACCTGGGCTGCGAGGCGATCCACCGTCTGGAAGTGCGCGATCTCCCGGTCATCGTCATAAATGACTGCCACGGCAGAGACTTCTATGCTGAGGCGGAATAGAGAGCGTAGATTTTATATTGAGCAGGGAGTAATGACTTCCATTGAAGGTCTGTCTATCAGCTAAAGCACAATACTCTCTAATACCAGCGAAGCGCCTTGGAGTGCGCCATTGCCCGCCGCACTCCAAGGCGTTTCGCTAATCATTATCAGTCAGCAGATATACTCATAAGCTATTTAACATTGAGCATTACCCTTTCCCAGCCCTCTGCTCTCCGCTACTCTGTTCTCTGTCCCAGGTATTATATTCTCCTTCTCTGGGTATCAAATTAGCATACCGGCGTTTTGTGAAGTCAAGCCCTTGGGAGGGGGTTGCTGTTGTTATACCGCGCGTTTATCGCGGCTTTTGCCGCGATGCTTTTGCTTACGTGCGGCGCATGCGGGCTGGCCGATACGATTCGTGTCAAGCTCGATTTCGCTGCAGTTACTTTTGACCCGGCGCACCAGGTGAGTGTGTCCGGGTCGTCCCGTAGATCGGTTAGGCAGGTGAGTATTCCGGGGTTTAATTCATTTGTCTCCAGTGGAAATCCAGCATTGCCATGTAAATTAGTCTACATTGCTCTGCCTCCTGATGCTGATGAGTCAAGCGTGAAAGTTATGCCGGGGAGCTATTCGACTGAGGAGCTTCCCGGCTTTTTTGATATTTCACCCGTGCCGCCGGCTGCATCATCGAGTGTGATGGCTGAATGGGGGGTGGGGAAAAAGATTGTTAATGGGCGCAATGCTGATGTGTATTGCGGAAGCGAGTATTATCCGCGTGAGCATGTGCGCTTATTAAGGGTCGGTTGGCTGCGGGCGTGGAAAGTTGCGGTGCTGGAGTTTTGGCCTTATGCGTACAACCCTGCGAGTGGAAAGTTGCGGCGAGTGAGCTCGGAGGAGGCTGTGATCAGCTTCGATTCAGGCGGAGCGCGGCAAGCGGATTATACTGATCCGGCGGCGGTGGGGATGTCGGAGATGCTGGCGAACCGGGAAGATGCGCTTGGTTGGTATGCGGTTGCTCCGGCGAGCGCTCCCATTGCGAGTTATGTGATCATTACCACGAATGCGATTGCCTCAGCTAGCACTGGATTGGTGAACTTCGTTAATCACCAGGTAAGGCGCGGATTCACTGTAAAGATCGCCACTGAAACCGATTGGGGTGGGGGGACGGGGGATGTGGCGGCAGAGCATATTCGCGCCTGGCTGGTAAATAATTATCTCAATCTGGGGATTCAGTATGTGCTGCTGATTGGGAATCCGAATCCTGCGAGCGGTGAAGTGCCGATGAAGATGCTGTGGCCCCGGCATAACTATTCTTCTTATAAAGAAGCCCCCTCGGATTACTACTATTCCGATCTCACCAGCAACTGGGACCTGGATAAAGACGGTTATCCGGGGGAAGAGCAGGATGATTTCGGCACGGGTGGTATCGATGGTATTCCCGAAGTCTATGTCGGGCGTATCCCATACTATGGCAGCGTGGCGGATATGGATTCGATCCTCCGCAAGACGATTGATTATGAGTCCGATAATCCGGCGGACTGGGCGCGGACCTGCCTGCTGTCAATGATGCCGCTGGATACGGATACGCAGGCTTATCAGCTTGGCGAGGATATCAGGCGTGATCTGCTTATCCCTCTCGGTATAGCGCCTAACCGGGTCTATAACAGCAATTATGGGCTTTCTCCATCTCCTGAAAACTATCCCTGCTCATATACCGCCGTGACTCAAGCCTGGATGAAGGGAGGGGGGCTGCATTTTTGGATGTCTCATGGATCTTCGACCCTTGCGTCAAACGTCTTCGGCAGCTCGTGGTGTTCTTATCTGGACGATACCAAACCGACTATAGTATATATGGCTTCGTGCTCGAATGGGCAGCCGGAAGACACATCGAACCTGGGGTATTCTGTGCTTCGCCGTGGAGGAGTGACGACTCTTTCTGCCTCGCGTGTCTCGTGGTATTTTATAGGTGAGACCGATTTTACGGGTTCGGACAGCATAGGTGGGATCGGGTATCAGTATGCGAAGTATCTGATATCCAGGCATGAGCCATGCGGGCGGGCGGCAATGGATGCACGGCTAGTGAACGGGATAGCGATATGGCCCAATCACCTGGTCTTTAATCTGTATGGTGATCCGTCACTGGTTTACAATCAGCCTCCACCGGGCGCCGTATCGGGCAAAGTACTTGGATTAGATAGAGCCGCGATAGCAGGGGCGACGATTGCGACAGCCGATGGGACTCGCGCGGTGCAATCGCAGGCGGATGGCTCGTATTACTTGGGGCAATTGCAGGATGGGAGCCAGGATATCCTCGTTACGGCTAACGGTTATTATTCGCGGCGATTTTATGGAGTGCCTGTGCTGCATGCGAGCGTCACTCATCTCGATGTAAGTCTCGCAAGAGCTTCGGCCGCCTCTGTTTGCGGTTATGTATTGGATGCCGGCGGGAAAGCGATTGCGAACGCCCTGGTGGAGCTTACGGGGATGGGGCGTTCGGTGTATACGGACTCCAACGGCGCGTTCAGCTTCAGCGGAGTTACCGGGGACAGATGTACACTCACCGTTACCAAAGCTCCGTATATTCAGGAGGTGGTTCCTGATGTTTTACTGGCTTCGGGCGCGGCGGTGCAGGTAAATGTGACCTTGCAAATGGTCACGGGTGATCTGCTGGTTAACGGTGGCTTTGAGAACGGGTTTGAGAGCCAGGTGGGCGTAGGCTGGCAGGCATACTCTACGGCGGGGTATACGTCGCAGCCGATGCCGGGGGTCGACTATAGTAAATATGGTTCTTGCTCGCAGAAGATTCGTATGCCGCAACCCGCTTCGGCTGTGCATGCAGGTTTTTTACAGACAATTTCGGTAACTCCAGGCTGCGGCTACAGGCTGGTGTGCTGGGGCAGGAATTATTTTTCCGGCCAGGAGCAGACCACGGCGGATAATATCGTGTGCAGGCTCGGATACGACACCACCGGCGGAACCGATTACTCATCCGCTGCTGTGCGGTGGCTTAATTATCCGACCACGCACGATGCATGGAACAGCCTCACCCTGGATATTACTCCCAGCTTGAGCAAGCTGACTGTGTTCCTCGATGCATGGCGCAAGCTGGCGAGTGGCGGGGATGAATGTTATGCATGGTTCGATGGAGCGAGCCTGACAGGGCCGATGAGTGCGCCTTCGGTGCCGGTAGTTACGGCTAATTGCTCTTATCAGAACGATACGACTTCCGTTTCAGCACGTTGGACCTGTGTGAGCGGAGCTATCGCGAGGTATGATTGTGCGATCAGCAGGACGGCGGATGCGAGCGGGATTGTAGCCGGCGGAGATTGGGCCGGTGTCGGGGCAAATACATCGGTTCTCAGAACGGGATTGGCGCTTGGTAATGGTGATTCGGTGAGGGTGCTGGTCAGAGCGGTGGGAACAAACGGAGTTACGGGTGAGATCGGGGCTTCGGGAGTGGTGAGGATAATTTCCGATGCGATCGATGTTTCGGCTGCAAAGCAAATAGGAGATGGGACATGGGTGCGCATCGCCGATGCTCGCGTCAGCAGGATGGGGGATGGTCCGGAGTGTTTCGTTCAGGATGTTGAGCGGGTCGCGGGGATATGTGCCAGGGGTGGATGGAGCACGATGGCGAGTGTTCCGCCAGGGACTCGGACCGCCTTGGTAGGGTGCCTATCGACTGAGAACGGGATGAGGGTGCTTACGAACGCGGAAATGATGCCGTCGGTAGTCGATGCGCCGTTACGCCCGCTCGGGATGTCCAGCCGACAGTTGGAAAAGTTAAACTATGGGCTGTTAGTGACGGTGTGGGGGCGAGTGGCCGCGATTGATTCTTCGGGATTTACGCTCTATGATGGAGGAGAACTTCAGATCACTTGTCATGGTGCGGTAAGCAAGCCGGCGCTGGGAACGTTTGTGAGAGTTACCGGGATATCGGAACCAGGCGGATTGGTGATTTATGGGGAAGGTGATATACTCGTTATAAATTAGGAAGTATGGACGATTCCTCGATCTTTTACACTCCACGCACCACATTCCGCGCTTATATCTCCCATTGACTGCCGAGCTTGTTTCGCGTAGACTATTCCCAGCAAACGGAGGCTACAAATGCAACAACTCTGGGCGCCGTGGCGTCTTCAATATATAACCGGTGAGAAGGTGGAAGGCTGCATCTTCTGTATATTCCCGGAGCAGGATGATGTAAAAAATCACATCCTCTTTCGTGGGAAGTATGCTTATGTGATAATGAACGCTTATCCCTACTCCAACGGGCACCTGCTCATCCCGCCATACAGGCATGTCGCGGAATTATCCGAGCTTACCGATGAGGAAACCCTCGAGATAATGCAGCTCACGCAGCTCTCGCAGAAGGTGCTTAAATCAGTATTCAAACCGGATGGTTTTAACATAGGGATCAACCAGGGCACTGCGGCCGGAGCGGGAATCGCTGACCATATACATCTGCATATAGTGCCGCGATGGAGCGGTGATACGAACTTCATGCCCGTTCTGGGCGAGACGAAAGTTATCCCGGAGGCGCTCGAAACGACCTACGATCACCTCAAACCCTTATTCGATAAGCTGGCAGAACAGAGATGAGTGAGAATATATTAGAACAGGTAGCACAGCTTCGCGAGCAGTGCCTGCAGTGTACGCGCTGCGAGCTTGCCGACACGCGCAGGAATGTTGTCTTCGGTGAGGGCAATCCTGAATCACCGCTGATGATCATCGGTGAAGGTCCCGGCGCGAATGAAGATGCGACCGGCAGGCCTTTTGTCGGCAGAGCAGGCGCGCTCCTCGATGAGGCGCTTGCGGCTTGTAAAATATCACGCAAGCATGTTTTTATCTGCAATGTTATAAAGTGCCGCGCGTGCATTATGGAAAACGGCAGGACACGCAACCGGCCTCCGGCAACCGAGGAGATAGCCGCCTGCACGCCGTGGCTGGAAAAGCAGATTGCGATAATGCAGCCGTTGGTGATATTGTGCCTGGGGGCGCCGTCGGCGAAGTTCATAATTAAGAAAGATTTCAAAATGACTCAGGAGCGCGGCATTGTCTATCCGACCAGGTATGCCCGCCATGCTGTCGCTGCCCTGCATCCGGCCTATATCCTGCGACAGGCCGGAGAGACGTATGACGGCGGCAAGTCGCTCCTGATAGCCGACATAGAAACTGCGCGTAGGCAGGTGATAGAGGCGAAGAAAGAGCCGAATATGTCGCTTTTCTAGGGGAGAAATTTTGAATAGCCATGGGTGAGGGGGAGACTAGCAGTTACCACCACACTTTATCTGAATGCTGCATAATAGCTGGGAGGATTGCAAGATGAAAAAATCGATGCTTTCGCTGATTCTATGTGTGCTCGCCGTCGCGCTGGCGGGTACGGTGTTTGCACAAGGTGCTCCGCCGCCCGGACCTCCGCCCGGAGCAGTGCCGCCGCCGACAGTAAGACCTGCCCCGTGCATCGTTCCGACGCTGCGGCTCCTGAACCCGGGTATGACCGGAATGTTGAATGCCCGCTTGAGCCTGACCGATGCGCAGAAGACGAAAATTGCTGATCTGCTCGCGCAGTCGGATAAGGACTACGCCGCAAAGGTAGATATGCAGGTCAAAGCTACGAATGATTATGCGCAGACTCTCATCAAGGACGGCGTTACCGAAGCTGAGCTGACCGCCGCTGCCGAGAAGGCGATGAAAGCCGAATTGGCGCTGGTTACGAGCCGGATTCAGCTTCTGACTGAGCTCCGCGCTCTGCTTACACCCGACCAGAACAAGACCCTCACCGAAATCATTGCAATGTATACGAATCCGTGGCGGCCTCAGCCGAAGGGTGCTCTCGCGCCGGTTCCGCCTCTGAATCCGCCACCCGCTCCTCCGGCGAGCGACACGAAGTAAGTGCAGGAAAAGAATATTTGATTTTTTTATCGGAATGTATTGACAATGCTCCCTTGCTGAGTATAATAACAAGCGAGGTATGCAATACCTCCCCGTTTTACAATTGAATACACAATAGAATAAACAATCGAATATAAAACAAAGCGCCGAGTCTTTCTGATGAGAGAGCGGAGGAACCGACCGAAAGGGGGGCGAATCCAGAAATGGAGGGGTTACTTCCTATCCTAGCCCGACAGCTAACTCCGTAGGCGCGGAAGGAAGTTTTTGTCGGTAATCAGCCGCGGCAGGTATCCCTTCCGCGGCTTTTCTGATGCTTGCTATGAGATTCGTCCAGTTTGCGGATACACATCTCGATTCTTACATCAGCGGCGCGATTCGCCTTGGGAGCGACCGATCCGCTGCCCTGCTCCGCGACCTTCGCACAGCATTCTCCAGGGCTTGCGCGCTTGCGGTCGAAAGACACGCTGATCTTGTCCTGATCCCCGGCGATCTCTTCGATTACGAGACTGCTGACGCAAGCACTGCCGCGTTTCTTATGAAGACTCTGGCTGAGATTGCTCCGATCCGCGTCTTCATCACACCCGGCAATCACGACAGCCTCCGCCCCGGCAGCCCCTACCTGCCCGTAACGGCAAGCTCGCAATGGCCCGGGAATGTCCACATATTCACCTCGCCGCGTTTCGAGAGCGTATCGATCGAGGAACTCGGCTGCTCTATTACGGGTATCGCGCATGCGCACAGGGGGATCACCGATCGCATTCTTGCCGCTCCGGTCCGGCGTCCGGCTTGCCCTATTAATATCCTGCTCTTCCACGGTTCGCGCGATGGCTATAAGCCTTCTGAAAAGGAGACAGTGATCCCGTTTTCCGACGCGGAACTTCTTTCGCAAGGCTATACCTACGCGGCTATCGGCCATTATCACTCATTTGCCGCTATTCAAGATCATAATGGCTGCGTTCGCGGAGCTTATTCCGGATGCACGCAGGGCAGAGGGCTCGATGAGACCGGTGAAAAGTGTGTGCTTGTCGGAGAGATCGACCTCGAGGGCAATGTGGCGCTGGAGAGAGTTGAAGTGGCTTCGCGCCGCATTATATCGGTCGATGCGGACATTACCGGTTGCCGGGATAATGCGGCTGTTCTTTCTCGAATGGATGCTGCCGTATCCGGAAAGGCGCGGGAGTGCGATGTGCTCTGCGTTTCTCTTTCGGGTTTGCTTCCGCCTGGGCTCGACCTCGATACCGCCGGTTGGGAATCATCTCAGTCCTGCTTCGGAGTGAATGTCGGCGCCGCGGGAATTCAGCCGGATTATGACCTCGAAGCTCTTGCCCGCGAATCCGCTGCATCGCCGCTTAAATCGTCGTTCGTCAAAAAGATGCTCGAGCGCGAGGCGCAAGCTGCGACAGATGAGGATAAAAAGGTCCTGCACGATGCGGTCTACTATGGCTTATATGCGCTGGATGGGAAGAAACTGGAGCCACGCGATGCGGATTGAATCCATAAACATACACGGGTTCGGCTGCCTTATCGACAGGCGCTATGAATTCGCACCCGACCGTGCGGCGCTTGTTATCGCGGATAATGAGGCTGGGAAATCGACTCTTGCCGCGGCTATTTTCGCGCTGATCTGTGGTTTTCCCAAGCGAAAGCAGGCAGGTGAAACCGTAAAGCTCAAGGATATCTACCAGCCCTGGAACAGCAAGACCTACGCTGTTGAAGCTGATGTCGAAATATCCGGCAGGCGCATTCGCATCGAGCGCGACTTCCGCAGGGACAGCTTCACTGTTTATGACCGAGACACGGGCAGGGATATCAGCTCGGAGTTCGATACCGATATCTCCGCCCAGGTTCTCAAGCTCCCGCGCGAGGATCTTCAAAGGATCGCATTTATCGCGGGTAAAGATATTCAATCGTTCGGGGCGTCGCCGAATCTGCAGGCGCGCCTGTCAGCAATTATCGATGGTTCACAGGATGATTCCGGTGCGGAAATTGCTATCGCGGCTCTCGATAATGCGAAATATTCGCTCGGAAACAGCACTCAGATCAGGCCCGATACGGCGATCAAGCGATTGAATCAGAGCATAGATGATAATCGCCGGAGGCTCGCGCAGCTTGATGCGTCGCTCGATTCCGCTGGTGAGGAAGCCGCGCGCCTCGACGAAGCAAAAGCCCGCTATGCTGATCTTACCGCACAGCTCGCGCAGCTCGATTCCGAACACCGGGCAGCCAGACTCGCGGAGGTGCGAGAACGCGTAGCTTCCGCCCGCTCGAACTCAGGTGAAGTGGACGCGCTGAGATCCGAGCTGGCGCTGCTCGAGCCTTATGCTTCATTTCCCGCCCAAAGGAGCACGCAGCTTACGAAGACAACCGAGCGCATTGAGCAGTATAAGCAGCAGATCGAGGAAATTCGCCTGCGGGAAGCGCGGCTGCGTGAAGAATTGGATGCTGTATCAGTTCGACTGGCATCTCAGGAGCATTTTGCAACTGCGACCGATGATGATCTTATCAGGTTGAGCACATGCGAATCCGAGATCGCCAACGCTAGTTCCGCATGCAAATCGAAGCGTGAAGAGATCGACCACGAGATGCGCGCATTGAGCGCAGAAGGTATCGATCCGCAGCGCATCTTTGAAATCCAGTCCAAATTTGATTCACTCAGCCCGGCTGATCGTGAGTTTATCCGCTCATTCCCGGAACTCGACGCTCGCCTTACGGCTGGTATGGCTACAGCTGAAGCTGCGTCAGCGCAGGCTATGTCGGGGCTTCAGGAGATCAAGCAGATGAGATCATCCGTAAGGACAACCGGGCGCGCGTTTATTGCAGCCGGCATCGGATGCTTTGTAGTCTTTCTCTCGCTGATGATCCTGCGAACGCTCGGTGTTATTGTCAGCGGAGCTGGGACGGTGGTTGGAATCGCTCTCGCGTTTGGGGGGGCTGTGCAATGCGCTCGAGCCGCAAGCATTGCAGTGGATGATAGAGCCTGCCTGGAGCGCGAATATGACGATGCGCAATCCCAGCTCCAGCGCGCTCAAACCGAGAAGCAGGAAGCGTCGGCAAGGGCTGGTCGCATCAGCGGGCAGCTTGGTTTTGACAGCGTGGAGGTGATGATAGCTGGCCTTAAGGACTGTGACCGCTCTATCGGGCGCTCCGATTCGCTTAATGCTCTCCGAGCGCAGCTCGCTCAGGCTGTTAAACTGCTCACGGATGCAAATGAGCGAACAATCCGCGTCCTTGCCGCGCTCGGCTGCCGGTGCGCGCCTGATGACGATATCCATGATGCGCTTGCCCGCACCCGCGACGCTCTTTCCAAATATCTCGCCGTGCGCTCGCGCAGTCAGGAGATCGAGCGCGAGCTCCTCAGCATCACTCGAACCGTTACCGACAGAAACCGCAATATCGATGATGAGACTCAGGTAATCCGATCGATCCTCTCGGAAGCGGGTGTCGATACCTCTCTCGACCTCGCCGAAGCCCTTAAAGCTTTCGATGCTGCCGGGGCGAAGTATCGCCGCTACCGTGAAATAAAAGATACCCTCCTGCCCGCCGCGCTCAGGCATGTCGCTCCGGATGAAGCCATTCAAAAGCTCGAACGCGAAGAAACTGAGCTCGCGGCCCAGGTTGGTTCTGATGAGCCAATAGCCCGCTCATCCGCTGAAATCGAAATTGACAGGCAGGCAGCACGCGCGGAACTCGATGCTGTTATTGAATCGGTGCAGAATCTGCAAAGAAATGTGGGCGCGCTGGTCGATAGTTATCGCCGTGAGTATCCGAGGCTTAAAGATGAACTTCGCAGCCTTGAGCGGGAGCTCGAAAAAGCATCCCGCTTCGAAAGGGCAATCGAGATCGCGAAAGATGTGATGAAGGAAGTAGCGGAAAGCTCCCATCGCCGGTGGGCTGCGGCTCTGAACGCTCGCGCATCCGATATCCTGCCGCATTTGAACCCGGCTTACGATGATCTGCGCTTCGACGATTCCCTGAGCTTTACCATCCGCCACTCATCCGATGGCCGTATCATCCAGAAATCAGATATAGATTCCCGCCTCAGCACCGGAGCAAAGGATCAGGTCTATCTTGCCGTAAGGCTCGCATGCTGCGCGGAGCTTTCCGGGGCGGGTGAACCGATTCCGATCCTCCTCGATGATCCTTTTATGGCCGCGGATGATTCACGCTTCGCGGGTGGTTTGCATTATCTTGCGGAGAACCTCCCCAGTAACCACCAGGTCATAATTCTGAGCTGCCACAGAGAGAGGCACGAGCGATTGAAGCAGGAGAAATGGTTTACGGAGTGTATTTCCTGTATCGATCTGGGTGATTAACATTATTTGAGCCCGGTGGCGAGCTAGCCCGCCACCGGCCCGGAATACTTTTTACGCATGGATTCCCTTACAGCATCCCGCGCTCGCTTAGTCATTTTTATCTTCGTCCCGCCGCTGGGCCTGGATATATAGTTCACTCGATCCATAAGCCCTTTGATGAGTATTATGCCAAGGCCACCGTCGCGGCTGAAATCCACTTCCGGCACTACGCCATTGGGCGGAGCCTCGAATCCGCGCCCTCTGTCGACTATCTCGACAGTGAGCCGTCCGCGCCTGTGAGAGCATTTCACTCGCACAAGCGGGATCTTATCCACGTAGCCCGCGTATGCATGTCGAACAACGTTTGCTACTGCTTCGGAAGCAGCGATCTCGACTTCCTCAACCGCCGACCTGGGCATATTATTCGACTCGGCGAAATCGGCTATGGTGCGGCGAACCGTGCGCACGTATTCCGGCTTACAGGGTACCTTTATTTCTATCGAATCGCCCGATCCGTTTCCAGCCAGTGCCATGTTCGCACCTCTGTCAACTAGACCTTATCGCCTGATCATCCGGATCGACCAGTCTATGCCTGCGAGCCTGACCCTATACTACATCCTCGCCGAAAACAGGCAAGGTCTGGTCAACTATCGACCGATTTTTTTGTACCCTGACGGTTATCTGGTAAAACCTTGGTAAGCAAGCTCTGCTCATATTGGCTAAAAAATTATTCGTGTGGCATCATTCATCACTTTTCTATTAATCTATAACCAGGCTAACTATAATATAATTACTACATGGGTCTAAAGCAGGAAATCGTCCATGCTTGTGGAACTTGTGTGTGAGTTTTCGTCGTCCTAGCATTGGAAGAAATTCCAATCCATATACAAAATTACTCACCATGGGCGTCAATTAGAGTAGAGGACCAACGATGATACAGACTTCTTTACTCAAAAATAGTGCAGGTGCGGAACGAAGACGAAACGAGGCGATAGAGATATGGCTGCGCTCTATTTATGAGCAATATGCGCCGTCGCTCTATCGCTACGCCCTGGCTCTGACTTGCTCGGTCGAGGACGCCCAGGACGCCGTTCAAGAAGTATTTGCGCGCGTCTCGCGCCAGTGGCGCAGGTTTATGGAAGTTGAAAACGTACGCGCTTACCTCTTCTCGGCCACCCGCAACGCCGCTTACAGCATACTCAGAGGCCGGCGGCGATCCGAAGCCCTCCACGATGCAATATGCGCGGACCTTGCAGCGGTCTGCGCTCCTCAAACCAAGCAAATGTCAGCCACAATCATCTCGATCCGTGAAGCGCTCACCCAGCTCAGTATCGAGCAGCGCGAGGTATTGGTCCTCAAAATCCTGAACCAGATGACGTTCAAGGAGATAGCCGATACGGTGAAAGCGCCGGTCAATACCGTCGCGGGCCGGTATCGCTATGGGACCGAAAGGCTTCGCCAGGCTCTGGGCTGCAACATCGAAGGCGATCCGACGAGGTAATTGAGAATTCAGAATTACGGATTAAGGATTATGAATGAAGGGATACCTTCTCCAATTCTTAACTCCATTCTGACAGATCCCGAGGTGATATTATGCCACGTTATTCCTACACGGCGCTCAGCGAAAGCGGTGAACGCACCGCATCTACGCTCGAAGCGCCCAGCCTTCCGGCACTCGCGGCTCAACTCGCTAATCAAGGAGCGCGGATCGAGACCGCGCATGAGGTGCTGGATGGCGCGCCACCCATCCGCGGCATTCCCTACTTCGAGGTTCTCGGAATCTATCGGCAGATTGCATCATCTATCGAGGCGGGCATGCCCCTTTCCGAGACCCTTCGAATGCTTTCTACCGAGGCTCGAAATGCTCAACTCAAAGCCCTTCTTTACTATCTTGAAAGTGAAGTAAGCGGGGGAATTCCGTTAAGCGACGCGATGAAGCGCTATCCGAGGATTTTTCCTTCCGTTCACATCGCGGTCGTAAGAGCTGGTGAAGAAAGTGGAAAACTTGACACAGCTCTCGAAGAACTTGCTGACCAGGCTGAGTCCTATTTCAACATGAGCCGCCGGTTCGCATCCGCGCTTGTCTACCCCACTGTGATCGCTGTTGCCGCTCTATCCTTACTGAATTTCGCGTTCTTCTTTGTAGTGCCGAAATTCGTAGCATTGTTTACCGACCTGGGAGTTAGAGATCTGCCTTTACCGACGCAGTTTGTTGTTATAGTCAGTAAGCTGATCGCTCCGATCACGGTTCTCATTATAATTGGCGTTGCGATGCTCCTTACGATCATAATGACCCAGCGAAAAGCTGCCTCGGGCAGGCTGCTATTAGACGCGTGGAAACTGCGGCTGCCGATGATCGGGCAGATAGTGGAAAAAGCGGCGCTCGCGCGGTTTGCGGGCACGCTCGGCCTGCTCCTCGATGCTGGAATCGAACTTCCCAGAGCGCTTAATATGGCCTCTGAAGGCGCCGGAAGCGGCATAATCGAGCGCATTCTCAAGAACGTTTCCACCGAGGTAGAGCTCGGGCATACCCTGAGCGAATCGATCGACAAGCACGCCGCGATGCCACCCACGATAGCCTGGCGGATCGGTGTCGGAGAAGAAACCGGTACACTGGCTGAATCGCTGCTTAAAGTAAGTAAGCTCTATTCGAGGCAGGTTGATGCGCTGGTCACATCGCTGGCGGGGCTGATTGAGCCGGTGATGATAATGCTGATCGGGAGCAGTGTGATATCGCTCGTTCTTGGTATGTTCCTACCGTTGGTTGCAATTATTCAAAATCTGTCCGGCGGATAGACACTGGGGGCAAAACTATGGCTGAAATATTATATTGTAAACAGGGCCTACTGGGGCCAAAAATGGAGCTTCATATCGCTCCCGAGGGCTTAACGCTCGTTGGACGTGCGGGTCGATCATCGACCGACTACGTTCCGGTAAGCGATATCGCTGGAGTGGCGATTAAAGAACGCGGCAGGCGCGCTGATCTGATGGTGTGGTTCGCAACCGGACAGCCGTCATGGACCCTCACCGGGCTTCCGCGCGTGGCTGCCGAATGGGCTGAAGCTGTCATAAACGAAGAGAAAGGCGCGCTCGAAAAACGAGCTAAACCGGAATATTCCGGCCCGGTGCCCATCGGAGGGCTGCCGGATGTGTGCAGGCAGATTATCTCTACCGGCAACAACCATGCCGCCGTCGACCTGGTTGATTTCCTCCTCGTCCAGGGAGCGCTGCACGGTGCGAGCGATATCCACTTCGACCCCTACAGCGAAGCGATTATCGTGCGGTTCAGGCTCGATGGTGTCCTCTACGACGTCGCTAAGCTTGACCAGGCAATCAAACGCCAGCTCGCCGCGAGGCTTAAAGTCGTTTCACACCTCGCCACGTTCAAAAAGTCCGTGGCGCAGGAAGGACGCGCCGCGCTTAAAGTCGCCGGCCGCACTGTCGATCTGCGATTCTCCTCGATTCCAACGATCCACGGCGAGAAAGTCGCGGTAAGAATATTCGATCCCGCGAAGAGCATTTTCTCAGTAACTGATCTTGGAATGAGCGCTGATATGCTTGCGTCATTTACTGGATCGCTGATGGCGCCACAGGGGACAATCCTCCTCACCGGCCCATCCGGCAGCGGCAAGACCACCACGATGTATGCCTCGCTCGGTTACCTGCGCGAGAATAGAAAGAATCTTTCCAGCATTGCGACGGTCGAAGATCCGGTCGAATACGACCTCCAGGTTGTGAACCAGACCCAGGTGAATCACGCATCGGGCCTTACATTCGCCAGCGCGCTTCGCACCGTTCTCCGCCAGGATCCTGAGGTCATTATGATCGGTGAAATACGCGACTCCGAAACCGCCGATATAGCGGTCCAGGCCGGACTTACCGGGCACATGGTCCTGAGCACCGTGCACGCCCGAAGCGCCGCCGGTGTTCTGTTGAGGCTGATCGATCTCGGCGTCGAGCCATATCTACTCGCGTCATCCGTGAGCGCGGTACTCTCGCAGAGGCTCGTGCGGACGGTGTGCAAATCCTGCGCCAGAGAATACATCCCGACGCCGGGCGAGCGCGAACGGTTTAACCTTCGCAGCGAGGACCGCTTCGCCATGGGCGCGGGCTGCGAGCGCTGCGCGGGCACCGGTTATTCCGGCAGGACCGGAATATTCCAGCTCCTGCCGGTCAGCGATTCCATGCGCGACCTCGTGCTGAGGAGGTCTTCGCTGAGTGAACTCGAGCAGCAGGTCGAACACGAAGGTATTATTTCGCTCCAGGGCGACGGCCTTGCTAAAGCTAAAGCAGGAATTACCACCCTCGAGGAGCTTACCAGGGTGCTGGGATAATTATCGATGAAAAAGTCTGCCGAGATAAAATTAGCCCTGATACAGTGGGCTGGAATATGGCTGGTGATGATCCTCGCAATCGCGGGGCTCGCTACTCCGGCTGCCTGCGGGTGAGGCGATCCGGCGCCCGCGGAAACAGGGGTGTTTCCGCTCAGTTCTTTTGCCGTATGGCTTCTGCTGCCGGTGCTTAGTATAGGGTGGCTTTACCTGGTGTGGCGAGTTGCGTCGAGCGGGCGGCGGTGGGGAATAACGCAGGGGATAATCCTGCTGATCTTTTCACCGTTTGTGATCTTGCTGACCTTCGGAGCGCTGGCGCTGTTAAGTAGTACGCTCGCTTCGCTCTGTGTTGGCTTGACTGTCGGGATGATCGGCGCGAGTAAGCTGATCATAGAACTGCTGGGGCGTCGCAACTTTCTTGCGAGCTCCCACGTACAGGTTCCTGATATGAGCGCGAGCCCGCGCGGGCTCGTTGAGGACTCGACTTATGAACAATAGACGCGGAATAGCGATTATAACCGTTATCGTGTCGATGGCGATTATTGCGGTAGCGCTTACGATGGCTGTATCGGCATTCGTAAGCGCCACCAGGCTCACGCGACATGCGGCTAATTTTACTCTCGCGAGCAACTTCGCCGAGGGAGCGCTGGAACGCGCGAGGTCGCAACCGTTCGATTCGATCAGGACCATGAGCATCAGCGATCTTCCGAAGCTTCCGGAAGTTAAATGCGATCTGAGCGTTACCAGCCTTGAAAACGGGTTAAAAAACCTCACCGTCACATGCGCATGGACCGAGGGAACAAGGCCCTGCAGGGTCGTGTTCTCCACGCTCGTGGCAAGAGGTGGCTCGCGATGAAGCTGGATAGACGCGGTATATCGTTAACCGAACTGATTTTCGCGCTTGGGGTGATGCTCATTGTGCTCTGCGTGGGCTATCGATCATATTTCGGGCTGACTCGAGCTGATGATATCGAAAAACAGCGCGAGTCGATAACGCTCACGGTCCAGAACGCGATGAGCCGAATCAAGGAAGATGTCAGAGCGGCAAGCGCCGTGAGCGTGACAGGCTCATCGCTCACCGCATTCGGCAGCGGGTTCCACGTTACCTACCACTCCCTGCCCGGCGGCGGGCTCGACAGGGTTATCGGCACGGGGCACTTCATTTACAAGAACGTGAATGCGGCTTTCACGCGAAGTGGGAGCGGCGTGGATGTTGCGCTCAGTGCGAAAACAACGGCTCACGGGAGGGCGATAAGAGTTGATCTGCAGACGTTCATCTCACCACGGAACCGCTAATCGCGGAAGCACACTCGTCGCGGCGCTCGCGTTGGTGTTTTTAATCTTTGCGGTCACCACCATATCGCTCGCGCGCGTCGCTATGTCTTTCAGCCGGATCAGCATGCGCCATAACGCGTCATCCGCTCTCTTTCTTGCCGATGCGGGTATCCAGAAAGCCGCGCACCGGCTGGCTCTCGATTCGTTCTATCGCGGCGAGAGAAATACCCGGCTTGCCACCGGCAGCTTCGATGTGACGGTGACTCCCGGCGCGCGTGGATATATCGTGATTTCTACAGGTCACCCCAGTTCCGCGATAAAGAGCCGCCTGCGGAAGACGATCATGGCGACTGTCGTTATAAACAGCCGCTCATTTCGCGTAACGGATTGGAGAGAAAATCCATGAAAAAGTGTGGGTTTACACTTCTTGAGCTCGTTGTGGTTATAAGCATTATCGCGATACTCGCGTCGATCCTGTTCCCGGTATTTGCACGAGCGCGCGAATCTGCGAGGAGAGTAACCTGTGCGAGCAACCTGATGCAATTGGGGACGGCGCTCAATATGTATGCGCAGGGGTATGACGGTCACTATCCGCTTAAGAATAACGATTGGAAACGGATCTACCCGTTCGTAAAGAATATTGACACTTTTTACTGCCCCAGCGATGCCCAGGATCGTAAGTGGGTAACTAAGCAGGTTCCCGTTCAGAACGCTGCCCCTGACACGATCTATAGCCAGCGTACGATCGTGCTGCAGTCCTCTTCGAGCTATGTATATAAGGGCGGGCTGTGTAATGATGACCGCGCGGATAAGGTAATCGCGGGCGAAGCTCAGACCTGGCATGGTGACCTGGTGAATGTGCTCTATATCGGGGGTTATGTGAAGGGTGTTTCCGTAGATACATACAAGCCCGTGGTAAAGCCGGACCCGAAACCGAGTCCGAAACTTATCAATCACCCGCCGATGCCTTAGTGAGGTTAAAGAGATGACAGGACGAAAAGCGTTTACTCTGATAGAGCTGCTCGTTGTTATATCGATTATCTGTGTGTTGATGGCTGCGGTCAGGCCGATGCTCACCGCATCGACTTCGAAAGCTCGGGAGTTCGAGTGCGAATCCAATCTTAAGCAGATCGGGATGGCGATGCATGCTTATTCGCAGGATTACGGCGCACTACCTGAGAAGCTGGACGGGGTCGATTGTATACTCCAGGACAAAAATCTCTTGTCCTGTCCCAAGACCGGTCATGAATATTGCTATTTCAAGCCTGCTCCTAATACATCGGCTGATGCGGTTATTGCTTCCTGCATAGATCCGCACAAGGTTCATTCCGGCTTTCCGCACCGGTATGGGAGCTGCTATCTCACCCTTACAGCGGGAGGAAGAGTGGCTAAAATCAGCGTGCGCTAGTTCACCGTAATATTTTTATCGAGAAATGTGCAGAAAGACCTTGACTAGAGAAGAATACTCAGGTAGAATATTGCTCGTGCTTGCGGGTATCGCCTCTCGGCGAGCCTGTTAAAAAAAGTCTTTCGAAAGTTGTTGACAATGGATGCGAGGAGCGGTATAATATTCCTTGCGTCCCGGGAATCGCCCCGAATGGGAAGCAACCCCAAGATATTTCTGAGGGCAAAAAGTCTGAAGAAAGTTGTTGACAACGGATGCGGGTTTATGGTAATATTTACCTTGCGTCTAGGGGATGCCCGAGAGCGATGTTCCTTGAAAACTCAATAGTGTAAGCGTGTGAATGAGTTTCAGCTTAAATGCTAGATGCCGGCTTAGAGTCGGCAAAGGATCTCTCAAAGGTATAAGATCAGGACTCAGGTTCTGGTTAA